>WNFP01001783.1_pt1 | contig 34673 bp, 34 predicted proteins | sample 5400201 | NCBI WGS metagenome assembly WNFP01 (sample SAMN13153355, study PRJNA577476) | soil metagenome | isolation source: 115 cm saprolite under Madrone tree | place: USA:California | collected 2016-06-14 | reverse complement strand
CTTGATCTTTCCGAGCGTGTCCTCCTGGGCTCCCGCCAGGGAGGGGACGACAAGGAAGAGCGCCAGGACGGTCGACGTCAGCAGTCGTCGCATGGAGATCTCCCCTACTCGGGCAGGCCGTTGATGAGGTACATGTTCACGATGATCGGGGCCGCCGTGGTCATGGACCCGAACGCCTTCTCGAAGATCGGCGCGACCTCGCCGGTGCGGTACATCGCCGCGAGGGCGCGGTTGACGGACAGGCGGAAGCCCGCGTCGCCGCGCTTGAGCATGAAGCCGTGCGGCTCGTAGGAGAAGAACTCGTCGATCAGGGCGAGCTTCTCGGGATTCTTCGACGTCCGGCCCATGCCGATCAGGATGACGCGGTCCGAAGCGTAGGCGTCGATGGCGCGGCTGTCGAGCGCGGCCACGCCCTCGGCGTGGTTCTTGACGGGCACCACGGTCGCGCTGACCGCCTGCTTCCTGAGCGCGTCGGCGAGAGCCTTCTCCGTGGTGGTGCCGGGAACGACCGCGACGCGCTTGCCTCCGAGGGTGGAGATCCCCCGGATGCCCGAGGCGTCGGTCACGAGCAGGCTGCCGCCGTCGAGAAAGGTCATGAGGCTGAAGTCCACCTGCTCCTGCCGCGAGAGCGAGGCCGTCGTGGAGCCGCACTCGAGATCCACCGTGCCGTTGACCACGGACTGGATCCGGTTCGCCGGCGTCACCTTGACCCACTTGACCTGCAGGTTCGGCAGCGCGAGCTCCTTGGCCACGCTCGCGGCGATGCGGGTGCAGAGGTCCACGGAGTAACCCGCCGGCTTGCCGTCGTCGCCCACGAAGGCGAAGGGACGCGCGTCTTCGCGATAGCCGAGGGTGATCGTGTTCGTGCTCTTGATCTTCTTGAGGGTGCCATCGAGGTCTGCGCCCAGCGCGGGCGCGGCCAGGAACAGCGTCGCCAGCAGCAGTGTCAATGCTCGGATCATGGAGTTTCCTTTCCGCTGAGAGGCACGGGAAATCGAAGGCACCGTAGCACCTTTGCCGGTCAAGGCGCAACCCGGCGCCCGCGCCCTCAGCGCTTGATCGCGATGCGCGGTGACGGCTGCCCGACGTGGATGTGCGCGCCGGAGGTGGCGTCCGGCACCGCCGTCCACGCCGCGATGAAGGGGATGCCGGCCGAGCGCAGGTAGTCCATCAGCGCCCGTCCCTCCGGGCTGTCGGGATGCACCGCGACGTCGAGCGCGTCCCGGTGGTCGAGGCCCATGCGGTCGTGTAGCGGCGTCTGGCCGTAAGAGCTTATGGGGAGCGGCCGGCCGAAGCGCGTCACAAAAAATTGCTGGAGCTTGGGCGTGTCCGCCTTGAGGGACCACGCCGCGGTGCCGTTGAAGCGGATCAGCCCCGCGCGCTGTTCGAAGCCTCCCGGCCTGAGGGGCGGCAGCCCGGCGAGGGCGCGCGCCGTCGTCGCCTCGGCCAGCGCGTGGTCGACGCCGACCATCGCGCGCCGGGTCTCCTCGACCTTCTGCTTCGCCCGTTCGACGGCCGCCTCGGCCTCCTCGAACTCCCTGCGGGAGATGATGCCGCTCTCGAGGAGTTGCCGCCGCTCGTCGCGCCTCTGGATGGCCGCCGCGAGCTCGCGCTCCTGCAGCGGAAGAAGCCGCTCGAGGGCCGCCCGGTACTCTTTGAGCGCGGTCACGATCTCGGCCGCGCGCGCCCGGGCCGACGTGGGAGCGGATTCGGAGTCGGCCGCCCAGATCGCGGGCGCGGCCAGGAGAAGCGAAGCGAGGACGGCGGAGAGAGTCAGGGCCCGGACGAAGATCACCTTTGACGGGGCGGATGGGCCCGCACGGTGTCCTCGTCGATCTCGGTGCCCCATCCCGGGCCCGTCGGCAGGGTGATGGAGCCGTCCTTGATGGCGGGCTTCACGGTGACGAGGTCGTCGTGCCACGGCACGGTATCGGGATCGGTCTCCATGATGCGGAGGTTGGGCACCACGGCGCAGAAGTGCGCGCTCATCATGGTGGCCAGGGGTCCGTAGAAGTTGTGCGGCGCGACGTTGATCTCGTACGTATCGGCCATGTTGGCGATCTTGACCGACTCCCCCACCCCGTTCCACGGCGTGTCGATGATCGCCACGTCCACGGAGGAGTTCTCGAAATACGGCCGGTAGTCGCGCCGCCCGTAGAGGCTCTCACACGAGGCAACGGGCATGGGGCTGCGGCTGCGGATGTACTGAAGGGCCTTGGGATCTCGCGTGTCGAGCTCGACCCAGAGGAGGTCGAAGGGCTCCATGGCGCGGGCCATCGTGATGAAGCCCTCCGTCTTGTAGTTGAAGTTCAGGTCCACGAGGATGTCCACGTCCGGTCCCGTCCCCTCGCGGAAGGCCGCCAGCTGCTCCCGCACGGCCTTGATCACGTAGCGCTCCGGATTCAGCTCGGGAAAGCCTTCGCCCGTCCGGGCGAAGCCGGGAGCGTAGTTGCGCGGGTTGTCCCCGAACAGCAACGCGTTGGTCTTGAGCGCCGTGTAGCCCTTCGCCACCACTTCCCTGCCGAGCTTCACGACGTCGTCGAGTGTCTTCACCGGCGGGATCTGCATCTCCTTGTGGGCGCGGACACGGTAGGTGCCGCAGTGGGACCAGTACAGCCGGATGCGATCACGCACCGGGCCACCCAGCATCTCGTACACGGGGATGCCGAGGGCGCGCGCCTTGACGTCGAGCATCGCGTTCTCGATGGCGGCGATGGCCTGCTGGATCACGCCGCCGGACGACTGGCGCCGGACGGCGTACATGTGCGCCACGTGCGCCTCCCAGGCGCGCGGGTCCTTGCCGATCACCGAAGGCGCCAGGCGGTCGATCACGGCCGAGAGGCCGGGCCCGCCGAACGTCTCGTTGTACTCGCTCCAGCCCACGAGACCGGTGTCGGTCGTGAGCTTGAGGAAGTCGAAGTTGCGCGTTCCGGCATCACAGTGCAGCGACTCGAGCTTGGCGATCTTCATCGGGGCGTGACCTCCGAGCCCCGAGAGTAGCGGGGATGCCGAAAAACGGCAAGTGCCGCGTCAGCGCGACGCTTTCGTGGAGCCGCGCACGACCGTGTAGCCGCGCGCCGTCATGCAGCTGATATACGCGTCGCGGTCTACACCGTAGACGAGGAGGATGTGATCAGAATCCGAAGCGTCCGCCGAGGCCAGCCCGCACTCCTTCTGATCGCGCTGGCGCTCTGTATCCATGACGCCGGGCTTGTCGAAGGAAAGCCGGCCGCTCCCGCACGCGGCGAGCAGGAGCGGCGAGACCATCAAGGTGAAGAGCGCCGCGGCGACGGCAAATCGGGGTCGATGCATCGTTGTCTCTCCTCGCCGGCACGGGTGGTCAAGCCACCTTGCCTGCGGGAAAGTACAGCATCGAGTGTGCCAAGCGGCCACGTGTGGTGATCAGCCAGAAAATCGCCGATCGCGCGCGTGTTTGGCGGTCGCCGGACTCGGCGCCCGTCGGGATGCGGCCTGGGGCGGCGCTCGAAAATGCCTAGAAGGAATTACCGGGCGCGAGTCCGGCGACCCCTCAGGCAGTCGCGGCCTTCAGATCGTCGAGCTGGCGGCGGACGCCGGCGACCATGGACGCCAGATCCGACGTGAGCATGATGAGATCGAAGCCGCGTTTCACCGCCCCCGCGGCGAAGGCCGCGCTCGCGCAGTGCATGCACGCCTTGATGCCGTGCTTGTGCGCCGTATCACGGATCTTGTCGCACGTGGCCAGGTGCACCGGGTCGCTCTTGTCGGGGCCGGGCGGAAGCCCCAGCGCGAACGAGAGATCGGCGGGGCCGATGTACACGGCATCGAGCCCGGGAGTGGCGCAAATCGCGTCGAGATTGGCGAGCCCTTCCGTCGTCTCGACCATGCCCATCACCACGATCTCGTCGTTGGCCTTGGCGACGTAGTCGGCGCCACCGTAGTGCACGGCGCGCACGGGCCCGGACGAGCGCATGCCCACCGGCGGATAGCGGCACGCGGCCACCGCCTTCGCCGCGTCCTCGGCGGTATTGATGAGCGGCACGAGGATGCCGTAGGCGCCCAGATCGAGCGCCTTCATGATGGTCGCCGGGTCGTTCCAGGGTACCCGCACCACCGGCACGGTATCGGTCTGCGAGATCGCCTGGAGCATGGGCAGGACGTCGGCCATGTCGGTCGTCCCATGCTGCATGTCCACGACCAGGGCGTCGAAGCCCTGGCGGGCCATCACTTCTGCGGTGAAGCTGTGGGACACGGAGAGCCAGCCCATGGTGACCCACCGCCCGTCGCGCCACATCTGCTTCAGCTTGTTCGGTCGCACTGTCGCACCTCACCCGGTAGGAATAGCCGGTCGCCCGGCGAGGCGCGAAGCGTATCACATTTGGTAGTTGGCGATGGCGTGGACCAGCGCGCCCATCGTCCCCTTGTCGGGCTGGATCCGCGGAACGATTCCCTGCTCGGCCAGGGCCGCCTGACAGACGGGCCCGATCACGGCCACCACCGTCTGGTCGCGAAGGGCACGGGCAAGCTCCGCGCGCTGGCCGAGCTGGTCCGCCACGGCGAACAGATGCTTGATCTGGGGCGAGCTCGTGAACGCCAGCACGTCGATCTTGCCGTCGAGCAGATCGCGGATCAGCCGGATGAGCGGCCCCTGGTCCTCCGGGAGCGCCCATTCATAGAGGGGAATCTCGAGCACGGCGGCTCCGCGCGCGCGGAGCCCCTCGACGAGGACGGGGTTGTCGTCGCCGTAGAGCTGGACCGCGACGAGCTTTCCCTCCACATCGCGCCCGACGATGGCTTGCATCAGGCCCTCGGAGGTCGGCTCCTTCGGGGCCAGATCGAGCCTCACGCCCGCTTCGCGAAGCGCGGCGGCCGGCTTGGGGCCCCGGGCGACGACCACCATCTTCCCGAGAGCCGCGAGAAGGAGGTCGCGCTTGCCCTTCTCTGCCGCCAGGTCGAAAAAGGCGCGAGTGCCGACGCCGGTGAGGAAGAGAATCATCGAGACCTCGCCGCGGCAGATACGGGCGAGCACCTCGAGCGCCGGCGCGAGATCGCGGCGCGGAATTTCCCTGACCGCGGGGGCCGAGTACGGAACCCCGCCGAGCTTCGTGATGAGACTCGCCAGCTCGGCGGCGCGCCGGGCTTCCGTGATCGCGATGGTCTTTCCGCCCAGCGAGGCCATCGCCGGCTCGTCAGCCATCCACGCCGTGAGGCGGCGGTCCGGGTGAGGCGTCGCGTGCCACCGCGCCGACCTCCTGCCCCGCCACGAACCTGCGCAGCTCGTCGTCGGTGCGTCGGGCGGTGAACTGCCTGAAGCTCTCCCCGTTCTGGCGCCCGCCGAGATACGCCCGCATCAGCCGCTCGATGGCCGCGGGCACCTCGGTCGCGGGCGCGCGGTAGCCGATCGGCCGCGCGCGGCCCTGGTGCTTGCCCACGGCCCCGCCCACGAAAAAGTAGTAGGCGTCCACCATCTGGCCTTCGACCTTCGCCTTCTTCCCTTCGATCCCGATGTCGGCTATCCAGTGCTGGCCGCAGCTGTTCGGGCAGCCCGTGATGTTGATCTTGACGTGCTGGTCGAAGCCGGGGAGCCGTGTCTCGAGATCCTCCACCATCCAGCGCGCGAAGCCCTTTGTCTCGGTCAGCGCGAGCTTGCAGAACTCGGTGCCGGTGCAGGCGATGGTGCCGCGCCAGAAAGGCGAGCCACCGAGCCTCAGCCCGGCCGCCTCGATCTCCTTCGCCAGCCCTGCGGTCCGGTCCTGGGCGACGTTCAGGATGAGGAGGTTCTGCATGTTGGTCGTTCGGAGCTCGCCCGTCCCGTAGCGGTCGGCGAGCTCGGCGACCGCCCGCATGTCGGCGGGACTCATCCTTCCACGAAGGACGGCGAGACCCGCGTAGGCGTAGCCGTCCTGCTTCTGGGCATGGATGCCCACGTGGTCACGGTACACGTCGTCGGGGGGATTGTCGGCCACCGCGGGCTCCAGGCGGAAGCCGATGCGGCGCTCCAGCTCCTCCAGGAAGCGCTCGGTCGTCCAGCCATGGGTGAGGAAGAGGAACTTGAGCCGCGCCTTCTCACGGTTCTGACGCAGCACGTCGCTATCTCTGAAGATCTCCGAGATTCCCTTGACGACGGGGAGGACCTGGTTCCAGTGGACGAAGGCGTTCAGCCGCACGGCCAGGTGCGGGTCGGTCGAGAGTCCGCCGCCGACGCGCACCGAGAAGCCGACCTCGCCCGTCTCCGGGTGCCGGACCGCGGTCATGCCGACGTCGTTGATCTCCGGGTAGGAGCACCAGGCGCGGCAGCCGGTGATGGAGATCTTGTACTTGCGGGGCAGGTTGTAGAACTCCGGGTTGCCGTTCAGCATCCGGTTGGCTGCGAGCACCAGCGGAGAGGCGTCCACGATCTCGTCGCCGTCCACGCCGGCCACCGCGCAGCCGGTGAGATTGCGCGTGGTGTCCCCGCACGAGCCCAGCGTCGCCAGACCGCAGCGCCAGAGGCTCTGGAAGATCTCGGGCAGGTGCTCGATCCGGATCCAGTGGAGCTGGACGTTCTGGCGCACCGTGAGGTCGGCGATCCCGCGCGCGTACTTCTCGGACACATCGGCGATCGTGCGCAGCTGGTGCGAGTAGAGGATTCCGTTGGGAATCCGGATCCTCAGCATCAGGTAGGGCACGGCCTTGCCCTCGCCGCCCTTGCCTCCCACCGCGCCCACGCCGTCGCCCTGCGTATACACGCCCCAGAACCGGAAGTAGGTCTGCAGCCACGCCGGCGGGATCGACGGGAAGCCTTCGCGGGCGAAGCGGACGATCTCCGAGTATGCGTCCCAGGGGTTCAGCTCGCCCTTCAGCCGCTCGATCTTCTGGGCCTTGGTCTCTTTGACTTCGGGAGGCGGGGCGGTCTTCACCTCGGCCCCGCGCACCCAGTCTCTCAGGATCTCCGCGACCTCGGGGCGGGCGAACTCCGAGGGCAAGGGCTCTCCCCGGCCCAGGAACTCGCGCACCAGCGCTCCGCTGAGCGCCATCCTGTCCGCCGGCGAATGCGGGCAGGTCTTGGGCGACGTGACGGTTTCGCACCGGCGGCAGTAGAAGGTTTCGTCGAAGAAGAGGGGGAGGATGCCGAGCTCTTCCGGGGTGAACCGGTGGAAGATCTCATCGACGGTCACCGGAGCGGAGGCGGTTTCGATTCCGGCGTACTCCCGTCCGACGATGAAGTGGGAGCAGCCGTAGTTCTTCCGGACCAGGGCGTGGAAGAGCGTCTCCCGGGGACCGGCGTAGCGCATGGCGCCGGGGAATACGCCGAGGACCACCCGCTTGTCGGGGTAGTACTGCTCGACCAGGATCTTGTAGCAGCGGATACGAACCTCGGAAGGAATCTCGTCGAGCTTGGACTTGCCCACCAGCGGATGGATCAGGAGACCGTCCAGCGGCTCCAGCGCGCACTTCTGGATGTATTCATGGGCGCGATGGATGGGATGCTGGCTCTGGAATCCCACCACGGTCCGCCACCCGAGCTCGTGAAAGCGGGCCCGCATCTCGGCCGGATCGAGGCGATACGGCTCGAACTCCTTGAGCGGCGGTCGCGCGATCAGGTCGACCTTCCCCGCGAGGCAGACGTCCCCGCGGGTGAGCTGATTTCGCGAGACGCATGTCGTCCAGCACGCTCCGGTAGTCGGCTTTGCCCATGAACCCTTCGAGGGGACTGTAGGCGCCGGCGGCCAGCAGCTCGAGATCCGACATCGTCCGCGCATTGAGCGCGATTCGCTTGAGTGAAGAGGCCCGCCGGCTGGCCTCTTCGAGCGCCGCGCCGCGAAGGATCCGATCGACCAGCCTTCCGCCGTGGGGAGCGACCATGCCGTTCACGGAAACATCAGCCATATGCCTGTCCTCCCGATAAGTAGCCTACTTGGCCCTCAATTAGTACCTTCTTGATCGGCAGAGTCAAGAACTTAATCAGGTAGGCTGGAAGAGGGCTTACAGCTATTTGGTTTTACAGAGCCGCTGTCCTGCCCCTTCGGTCAGGGTCGCGTCAGCGTGAAGCCGGTCACGACCGCGTCCGTGTTGTGCGCGAAGCGAATTCCGTACATGCCGTCAAGGGACTTGAGCTTGCCGCTGGTGACGAGCGCGGGCCGGTCGTACGTGCCGACCACGGTGCCGTTGATCGCGCACTCCACCTTGTCGCCCTTCACGGACACGGCGATCTCCTGCGTCACCGGCTCCCCCGGCCCGGCCGCCTTGTTGACGGCGGGAGTGGCCTCGCCCCGGCCGCCGTTCATCTGGAAGGGAGCGGGGCCGAAGCCGCGGACGATGAAGTTGCCGTTACCGTAAGCCGCGCAGTACAAATAGCTCTGCTGGTCGGTGCCCATGTCGTTTCCGGCGATGAAGATCCCGTACGGGTGCGGGTGGTTGTTCAGCCCCATGTACTTCGACTCCCTGAACGTCGCCTTCACCGTGTAGTTGCCGCTCGCCTTGTTGTCGGGAGCCCAGTAGACGACGGCGGGCCCCGTCGTCACGCTCAGGGCGTCACCTTCCTTCGCGAGCTTCGCGTTGCTGAGCTTCTCGCCCGAGGCCATCTCCTTGGGATCGATGCGCCCCACCCAGCCGGGGACGGAGATCCCGCCCCCCGTGACCGCGCGGTTCGCATCCTGCGCGCGCGCGGAGGGAGTTCCCAGGACGACCAGCATGGCGGCCACCGCAAGCACGGACACCTGGACGTGACGCATGGCCTGTCCCCTCTCTCTAGTGCGCATGGGAAACATTCCATTCTTCCTCTTCCGGACCCGTGCTGGCGTCGGTAATCTCGGCCCCTGACCCTACCGCCGGGGACTACGGGCGGTCGTAGACGATCCGGAGCTGGTCACCGCTCGCGAAGAAGCTGCCAGCGCCTACGCAGAATATCGGAGCGAGCGAGGACCGATCACTGCTCGAGGGTGAGCCAGATCCCCGAGGCGGCCAGCTTGAAACTGACGCCCACGTTCGACGTGGTCAATTCGACCACCACGCCGTTCTGGTTCTTCATGATCGCCGCCTCGCCGCCGCCGAACACCGTCGCTCCTCCGCCTCCGGCGAGGTAAGTGCCGGAGAAGTCCTCGAGTTTTCTGAGGTCGAACACGGTGCCTTTCGCGGTGCCCAACGTAAAGCCCGCTTCGCCGACCGACAGTCCCAGGACCTTGACGGGGTATTTCTGTCCGAGGTAAGTCAATGTCCCCGAGCCCCAGCTGAATCCGATCCCAGCCGCCACGGAACCCTGCGACAGCTCCAGCGTGGCCACTGGCCTCCAGTCCTGTGCTCCAGCCGGCCCGACCATCGACACCAGACCGCCAAGCATGAGCGCGATCACCAGCCGACGCATGACTATTTCCTCCTTCGACCCCACAAGCCGGCCACTGCCGCCGCCGGCCTAGGGGCGCAGGACTCTCAGCGGTGAGCCGTCGAGGTATGCCTTGACGTCCTCGAGGGCCTGCCCGTAGAAAATCCGGTAGGTCTCGTCCGTGACATAGCCCAGGTGCGGCGTGATCACGATGTTGGGAAGCCGGCGGAACGGGTGGTCGAGCGGCAGCGGCTCCTCGTCGAAAACGTCCAGCCCCGCGCCGGCGATCGTGCCGTCGCCGAGCGCGCGGACGAGCGCAGCCTCCTCCACGATCGGCCCGCGCGAGGTGTTGATCAGGTACGCGCTCCGCTTCATGAGAGCCAGCTCTTTCGCGCCGATGAGTCCTCGGGTGCGGTCGCCGAGCACGAGGTGGATCGAGACGATGTCGGAGCGCGCGAGCAGCTCGTCCTTCGTCACGAGGGTCGCCCCGACTTCCTTGGCGCGCTCCGCCGTCAGGTTCTGGCTCCACGCCAGCACCTCCATCTCGAAGGCCTTTCCCACCCGCGCCGCGCGCGAGCCCAGGGTCCCGAGCCCGAGCACGCCCAGTGTCTTGCCATTCAGGCCGAGTCCGAGGCTCGTCTGCCACTTTCCTTCGCGCGTCGCCCGGTCTTCGGCGGGAATGCGCCGCATCAGCGACAGGATGAGCCCCCACGCCAGCTCCGCCGTCGGATAGGGCAGCCCCGACGTGCCGCAGACGAGCACGCCGCGCTCGGCCGCCGCCTTCATGTCGATGGAGGCGTTGCGCATGCCCGCGGTGATGAGGAGCTTGAGCTTCGGCAGCCGCTCGAGGAGAGTCCGAGTAAACGGCGTCCGCTCGCGGAGCGCCATGACGATGTCGAAATCCGCCAGGCGCTTGGCCACGGCGCTCTCGTCGGAGAGATGTTCCTTGAACACCGCGACCTCGGTGCCCGCGGGCAGGCTCTTCCAGTCGGCCATGCCGAGTGCCACGCCCTGATAGTCGTCGAGAAGCGCCACTCGCGCCACGCTCAGTCCTCCTCGCTCATCGGGGATCGTCGCCGAAGCGGTATTCGAGTGTCAGCTCGTGGAGCACCTCCTTGAGATCGCCGGCGAGGTCCTTGTCCACCGCGGCCAGCACGTCGTCGAGCTGATCGGGCCGGCTCGCGCCGACGATGGCCGACGTGACGGCCGGATGCGCCAGCACCCAGGCCACCGCCATCTGGGCCATGGACATGCCGGCAGCCGCCGCCAGCGGGCGGAGCGCCTCCACCGTGGCGAACTCGCGCTCGTGCCAGTACCGCTCCTGGTAGCGACCGGCCGCGGTGCCGAGCGTGAAGCGCGTGCCCGCGGTGGGGCCCGCGTCCCGTCGGTGCTTGCCCGAGAGGAAGCCTCCCGCCAGCGGATTGTAGGGGATGACACCGATGCCCTCCTCCTCGCACAACGGCAGGAGCTCGCGCTCGATCTGGCGGAAGAGCAGGTTGTAGCGCGGCTGCACGGAGTCGAAGCGCGCCAGCCCCAGCGCCTCGCTGCGTCCGAGCGCCCGCGCCACCTGGTACGCGTGGTAGTTCGAGCAGCCCACGTAGCGCGCCTTCCCCGCCCGCACCACGTCGTCGAGCGCGCGCAGCGTCTCGTCCATCGGCGTCTGCGGGTCGGGGTGATGGATCTGGTAGAGGTCGACGTAGTCGGTGCGGAGGCGACGGAGCGAGCCCTCGATGGCGTCGAGGATGTGCTTGCGCGAGGCGCCGCGGTCCCATGGCCTGGAGCTCATGGCGCCCGAGCACTTGGTCGCGACCACGAAGTCGTGGCGCCGGCCCTCGAGCCACCGTCCCAGGATCTCTTCCGTGCGTCCCACGGTCTCCAGGCTGCCGCCCAGCGGGTAGACGTCGGCCGCGTCCAGGAAGGCGATTCCGCCCGCCGCGGCGCGATCGAGAATGGCGACCGACGCGGGCTCGTCGCACTGCAGGCCGAACGTCATCGTGCCGAGACAGAGGCGGGAGACCTGGAGGCCGGTGCGGCCGAGACGGACATGGCGCATAGGGCCCAGAGAGTAGCGGGGATGCGCGCGCTCGGCAAGTGGGCGCAGCTTGACGGACGACCGGGCCGCGGCGGAAGATCGCTAGCCATGCACGGACGGCCGGCCCCCCTCTCTACCGCAAGCATCGTTCGCCGCTACTACGGCGTGTGGCTCACGTACTCGCTGGCCGGCGGGTTCCTCGCCGGAGTGTACCCACTGTTCCTGCGCTCGCGCGGCCTCAATCAGTTCGAGATCAACAGTGTCCTCGCCGTGTACTTCGCGGTCACCTTCCTGCTCGACGTGCCGACCGGCGCCTTCGCCGACGCCATTGGCCGCCGCCTGGCCTTCGTGCTCGGCTCCGCCCTGCGCTGCCTGGCCTTCGGCCTCTACTTCGTCTCCCACGCCTACGTGCTGTTCCTGGTCGCGGAGACCGTCGACGCGGTCGGCACTACGTTCTGCAACGGCGCCATCGACGCCTGGGGGGTCGATGCTCTCGACGAGGCGGGTTTCCAGGGCACCAAGGACGCTCTCTTCTCGAGGATCTCGCAGCTCTCGAGTCTCGGATTCATGGCCACCGCCCTTGTCGGGGCGTACGTGGGCAGCGTCGACATCGCGTGGCCCTGGCTCCTCGGCGCCGGCGGCTTCCTCGTCAGCGGCGTGGTCGGCACCCTTCTTCGCGAGCGCCCCCGCGGCGCGTCGCTCAGCGATCGCCGGGCGAGGCGTGGAGCGATCCGGGCGCGAATCGGCGCGGGTCTCCGGCGAGGCTTCGGTGTCCGCTCCGTTCGGCTGCTGAGCCTTGCCGAGGCCATCATCCTGGCTCTGTGGGCGCCGTACTGGCTGGAGTGGCCACTGCTCTTCAAGGATCGCTACGGCGCCGGCGTCTGGGTGGTCGGCTGGATCTTCTGCGTCCTGGGGCTCGGGCGCATGATCGGCGCCGAGATCGCGGCCCGGATGGTGGGCGTCGCGCCGCGGCGCCCACGCCTCTTGAGTGGTCTTCTCATCGCTTCCGGTTTGCTGCTGGCCGGCGCCGGGTTCTTGGCCGGGCGGCCCAATCTTGCGCTCGCATGCCTGTTCCTCATGAACGTCTGCCAGGGCACGCGCGAGCCGCTCGCCCTCAGCTGGTTCAACGAGCAGCTCGAGGCCGACGAGCGGGCGACGATGCTGTCGTTTCGCGGCACGATGGCCACGGCGGGCGGCTCGATGGGGCTTCTGCTCGGCGGGTACCTGGCCGACCTGCGCGGCATCCCGTTCGCCTGGAAATTGGCGGGGACGCTCTCACTCGTCGCCGTCCCCTGTTACCTGACGCTGAGGCCGCGACCCAGCCTGACCGCTCCGGAAAGGATCTTGCCATGACCCTCATGACGATCGATCAGCTCGACATGGCCGTGCCGAAAGCCCGCTACGAGGACCTCGTCAAGTACATCGATCCGATGAACGAAGGCATGGAGAAGTTCGAGATCAACACGCCCAACCGGATCGCCGCATTCATCGCGCAGGTCGCTCACGAGTCGGGCGACTTCCACGACACCGTAGAGAACCTGAACTACTCGTGGCAGGCTCTTCGCCGCACGTGGCCCTCGAGGTTCCCGACCGACGATCTCGCGAAACAATACAATCGCCAGCCCGAACGGATCGCCAACGTCGCCTACGCCGGCCGCTATGGCAACGGCGACGAGGCCAGCGGCGACGGCTGGAAATATCGGGGCCGCGGGCTGATTCAAATCACGTTTCACGACAACTACGCGGCGTATGCAGGCGCCGTCGCCGACCCGACCATCCTCACCGCCCCGGATCTGCTCGCCCAGCCGCAGCACGCCGTCCTGTCGGCGTGCTGGTTCTGGCACAGCAAGGGTCTCAACTCGCTGGCCGATGCCGGCACCACGGCGAGCTTCAACCAGATCAGCTTCAAGATCAACGGCGGGTGGAATGGCAAGGACGATCGGCTGGAGAACTGGGCGGAGGCCCGGTCCGTGATGCTGGCGTGACCCACGCGGCGGCGACGCGATCTTGCGGTATCCTGCAGGCGGCCTCATGACGGGGCCTGAGAGAGGAGCATCCATGAAAGCTGAGGAATTCGAAAGCTTCGACGGGCTCGGGTTGGCCGGACTGGTGCGCCGGGGCGACGTGAGCCCAGCCGAGCTGCTCGACCTCGCCGTCTCGCGCGTGGAAGCGCGCAACCCCGAGCTCAACGCCGTCGTCACGCGGCTGTACGATCAGGCTCGCGCCGCCATCGCGGCCGGCCTCGCGGATGGCCCGTTCACCGGCGTGCCGTACCTGCTCAAGGACCTGGGCGCCCACTACGCCGGGGCGGTGACCAGCTTCGGCAGCGCGCTCTTCAAGGACTTCGTGGTGGATCACGACAGTGAGATCACGGCGCGTCTCCGGCGCGCCGGTCTCGTCATCTTCGGCAAGACCAATACGCCGGAGCTGGGACTCACCGCTTCCACCGAGCCGCGCCTGTTCGGACCGACGCGCAATCCCTGGAAGCTCACGCACAGCGCGGGCGGATCGAGCGGCGGGTCGGCGGCCGCCGTCGCGGCCGGCATGGTGCCCATGGCGCACGCCACGGACGGCGGCGGGTCGATCCGGATCCCGGCCTCCTGCTGCGGCCTGTTCGGCCTCAAGCCGACCCGCGCGCGCAACCCGATGGGGCCGGACGCCGGCGAGGGCTGGGGAGGCGCCTCGGTCGGCCACGCCGTCACGCGGACGGTGCGGGACAGCGCGGCCCTGCTCGATGCGACGTCCGGGCCCGATATCGGCGACCCCTACTGGGCACCGACTCCGGCGCGGCCCTTCCTCGAGGAGGTCGGCCGCGACCCGGGACGCCTGCGCATCGCCATCACGACCAGACCCTGGAACGGCGCGCCGGTGGACCCGGAGTGCGTCGAGGCGGCGGTCGCGGCCGGGCGGCTGTGCGAGCGACTCGGCCACCACGTGGAAGAAGCCACGCCGGCGGTCGACGCCAAGCTCCTCGGCGAGGCGACCCTCATCATCGTCGGCGCTAATGTCCGCGCTGCCCTCGAGGCCCGGGCCGGCGCCCTCGGCCGCGAGCTCGCGGCCGGCGACGTCGAGCGTCTCACCTGGGCGCGTGCTACGGAGGGAAACACGGCACGCGCCGCCGACTACGCGCGCTCCATCGGGGTGGTCCACCGGACCGGCCGGGTCGTCGCGCGCTTCTTCACGCGCTACGACATTCTCCTCTCGCCGACGATGTGCCAGCCGCCCTATCCGCTCGGCGTCCTCGACCTGATGAGCGACGACGCCGAGGCGTACATGCGGGCGATCCTCGGCGCGATCGGCTTCACATCGCTCTTCAACTCGGCCGGCAGCCCGGCGATGTCGGTGCCGCTCGCCTGGTCCCGGGCCGGTCTCCCCATCGGCGTCCAGTTCGCGGCGCCCTTCGGCGACGAAGCCACGCTGTTTCGCCTGGGCGCCCAGCTCGAGACGACCCAGCCCTGGGCCGAGCGCCGTCCGCCCGCGGGAGCGTGAAGGAGATCTCCATGGACGAGCACGGTATCCGCGAGCTTTTTGGTGACGTCAGCGCTGGGCGCCTGTCCCGCCGCGGGTTCGTTCGGGCCATGGTCGGCCTCGGCCTCACCGCGCCTCTCGCGAGCGAACTGCTCGCCTCGGCCGGGGTGGCCGAGGCGCAGGCGCGCGCGGGCGTCACGCCCGCGAAGCGAGGAGGCGGAGGCCCGCTCAAGGCGCTCTGGTGGGACGCGCCGAACATCCTCAATCCGCTCCTCGCCGTCGGCCTCAAGGACTGGAACGCGTCCTCCCTGTTCTACGAGCCGCTCGTGTGGTTCGATCCGCAGGCCAACATGGTGCCGGCTCTGGCCCGGGAGGTCCCGAGCGTCAAGAATGGCGGCGTGGCCAAGGATGGGACGTCGGTCACGTGGAAGCTGAAGCCCGGTGTCTCCTGGCACGACGGCAAGCCGTTCACCGCCGGCGACGTGGTCTTCAACTGGGAATACACGGCCGATCCCGCCACCGGGTCGCCGGCGGTGGGCGTCTGGCGCAATGTCAAGCAGGTGGAGGCGCTCGACCCACTCACCGTCAAGTTCGTCTTCACCCAGCCGACTCCGTACTGGCTGATGACGAGCGCGATCATCCCCCGGCACATCTTCGAGCCCTACAAGGGCGCCAAGTCCCGGGAAGCGCCGAACAATCTCAAACCCATCGGCACGGGGCCGTACCGCTTCGTCGATTTCAAGCCGGGCGATCTCCTCAAGGCCGAGCTCAATCCCAGCTACCACGTCGCCAACCGGCCGTTCTTCGACACGCTGGAGATCAAGGGCGGCGGCGACGCCGTCTCGGCGGCGCGCGCGGTGCTGCAGACCGGCGAGTACGACTACGCGGCGGAAGTCGGCGGCGTGGAGGACGATGTCCTCCAGCGGCTCGAGCAGGGCGGCAAGGGGCGGGTCGTCATCGCCTTCGGAGGGCGGATCAGCCACGTCCAGCTGAACCAGACCGATCCGTGGACCGAGGTGGACGGCGAGCGCTCGAGCGTGAAGACGGTGCACCCGTTCCTGACCGATCCCGCGGTGCGCGGCGCCCTCGCGCTCCTCGTGGACCGGGCGGGGATCCAGGAACAGATCCTCGGCCGCAACGGGCAAGTCACGCCCAACTTCATCAGCGCCCCGGAGCGCTTCCGCTCGAAGAACACCCGGTGGGAGTTCAGCATCGACAAGGCCAACCAGATGCTCGACGCCGGAGGATGGAAGCGCGGCGGCGACGGTGTCCGCGTCAAGGACGGCAAGCGTCTCAAGGTGGTATTCCAGGCCGTGACGAATGCGGTCGCACAGAAAGTGCAGGCCGTCATCAAGCAGGCCGCGGCCAAGGCCGGCATCGAGATGGAGCTCAAGTCGGTAGTGGCTTCCTCGTTCTACTCCTCGAACCCGGCCAACCCCGACACCTACACGCACTTCTACGCCGACCTCCAGCTGATGACCTACCTGATGGGCCCGCCGGACCCCGAGCGCCTCATGCGCGTCTTTACCTCGTGGGAGGTGGCGTCGAAGGAGAACAACTGGCAGAAATTCAACGTCTGGCGCTGGCGCAACGAGGAATACGACCGGTGGTACCGGGCGGCCGAGACCGAGATGGACCCGGTCAAGCGCGCCGCGCTGTTCATCCGCATGAACGACCTCGTCGTCCAGAACGGCGTCGTCATTCCGATCCTCCTGCTCTCCAAGGCGGCCGCCATCTCGAACCGTCTGCGAGGCGTCGAGCACAACCCCTTCGAGCTCGACTTCTGGAATCTCCCCTTCTGGTCTCGGGAGGGGTAACACACGACGCGACCCGCTTCACCGACACGTTCGCCGGGGCCGCCGCGCCGGCAAAGCTGCCGAGACGCTGTGACTAGCCTCCGCTCGACGGTCGCGCGGGACGGCGGCCCGGCTCCGATATCTCCTTCAAGCCCGGCTGGGAGAGATTGACCAGCTCGTTCTTGACGGAGCGAACGCCCGGCACCCCGCTCGCGAGCTCGGACGCCCGGACACCGGCCGCGCTGCTGTTCACCTCGCCGGTCAGGGTCACGACGCCCACGTCAACCCGCGCATCGATCCGCTCGCCTTGCAGCTGCGGGTCCTGCCTGAGCTGGTCCTTGAGGAGGCGGCTGATCTTCTCGTCCGTCGCCTCGACCTGCGCGCGCTGCTCGGGCGGTACGACGGTCAGGTCGCTTCGAACATCCTTGACCCCGTCGATGCTCAGGGCGATCGCGGCTGCGGCCAGCTTGTCCGCGTCGGAGTCGACCTTGCCGCGCAATGTCACGACCCCTTGCGCGGTGTCGACCGTGAGGCGGCGGCCCATGAAGCGGAGATCCCGGTACAGGGCGGTCTGAACCTTCACGGTCAGCCAGTCATCCGCGCTCCTATTGAGATCGGGGCGGGATGACGGGTCGCCCGCTGCCCCGGCCAGCAATAGCGCGGCCAGGATCAAACCGATGAAATTTTGGATTGGTCGCACGTACTCATACCCCCTTTCGCATAGGGCCAGGGACATGCCATAGGACGCAGAGTCGCGTGGCTTTGTTTACAGAGTAAGAATTTCTCCCGCCCATCGCACCCGGGCCGCAAGTCCACTACTGAAAGGTCCGACGGCCACGGCATGCCTGATGCAAAGAGATTCTCTGGGCACCAAAAGGAAAATACCCATGAACAGGAGAATAGCCATGAACGACGATATCCGAGACGTCATGACTCCCAGCCCCCACACCATCCAGAGCAGTGAGTCCGTGATGGACGCAGCCCAGCTCATGCGCAAGAGCGATATCGGTGACGTGATCGTGGTGGAAGGCAATCGCTTGTTCGGTATCCTGACGGACCGCGACATCGTCGTGCGCGTGCTGGCCGAAGGAAGGGATCCCGGGGTCACGCCCGTGAGCGATATCTGCAGCCGCGAGCTCGCGACCGTGCGGCCCACGGACAGCGTCGGGACAGTGGTGCGCGTGATGCGGGAAAAGGCGATCCGTCGCCTGCCGGTGGTGGAAGAGTCGGGCGAAGTGATCGGTGTCGTCTCCCTCGGCGACGTGGCGGTCGAGCGGGACCGGCATTCGGCGCTGGCCGATATCAGTGCAGCCCCGCCAAACGTGTAGCAGGCCGCCGATAAGGACCCATCTGCGTCGGCCTGCCCGGTCTACAGCAGCCTGCGGGTGTGTCAGCGAGAGCGGGGGGCTTCCGGGAGGGACTGGCGTAACTTGAGGAAGCCGTCCCAGGGATCTTTCCTGAGTGCCGCCAGTCGGCGCGAGAGATTCTTCACCGTGAACTGGTCGGAGCGCAGGTCCGTGCCCAGCTCGTCCCATGCAACGGGCGTGGCCACCGGGGCGCCGGGGAGCGCCCGCGTGGAGTAGGCCGCGACGGCCGTGGCGCCCTGGGAGTTACGCAGGTAGTCGATGAAGAGCTTCCCGGTGCGGCTCGCCTTGGAAAGGCTGGCCGTGTATTCCTCCGGGGCCCTCTGCACCATGGCCTCCGCGATGCCCCTCGCGAAGTCTTTGACCGTCTCCCACGACTGCTTCGCGGCCAGGGGCACGACGACGTGCAGCCCCTTCCCTCCGGTCGTCTTCACGAATGATTTCAGCCGGAGCTCCACCAGGAGGGCTCGAAGCTGTCGGGCGGTCGCGATCACGCGCTTCCACGGCACCCCGGGCGCGGGGTCGATGTCGAGCGTGAGCCGGTCGGGGCGCTCCAGGTTACCGACGCGCGAGCCCCATGGATGCACTTCGAGGACGCCCATCTGGACGAGACTGACCAGTCCCGCCAGGTCCTCGATATACGCATAGGTGCGAACAGCGCCCTTTTCCTTGATCTTGACCCCTTCGATGCTGTCGGAAGCCTCGGGCCCCACGTGCTTTTGGTAGAAGCATGCGGTTCCCTGTCCGGCCGGACAGCGCACGAGGCTCAGCGGACGTTCCACGACGTGCGGCAGGATCCAGTCGCCTATCTCCTCGTAGAAGGCTGCCAGATCCCGCTTCGTGATGCCCTGGCCCGGATACAGGACCCGGTCCGGATGTGTGAGCGTGACGCCGGCGATCGCCACGGGGGCGGGTGCGGCGACGGGCTTGGTGGCGCGAGGCGCACCGCGAGTTCGAACGCCCCGGCGCCCGTGGGAGGATGATTCGGCCGCGGCGGGCCGCTTGGGCAGCTCCTTGACGATCTCGCGCGCCGACTTGTCCTCCCGCAGGCCGTGAAAAGTCGGGTGCCGCAGGATCCCATCACGCGTCCATTCCGTGAAGGCGACGTCGGCGACCAGCTTCGGTTCGACCCAGTGGATGTCTCGCGTCGAGCCGGGCGGCAGGCTCTTCAGAGGAGACCGCTCCCGCTCGAGCGCCTTGAGCTTGGCGTGCAGCGCCTCCAGCGAACGAGTATCGAATCCCGTCCCCACGCGTCCGACATAGGTGAGCGAGCCATCCTTTTCGTACACTCCCAGGAGCAGGGCGCCGAACCCGGCGCGCGCGCCCTTGGGTTCCGTGAAGCCGACGATCACGAACTCCTGGCTCGCGACGCACTTGACCTTCACCCACGCCGTACTCCGGCCCGGCCGGTATGGCGCGTCCTTCCGCTTGGAGATGATGCCTTCCAGCCCCATGCGGCACGCCTTGTCGTAGAACGCGCCGCCCTGTCCCTCGACGTGCGCGGAGTACCGGATCGTCTTGCCCGACCCGTGAAGGAGCCGCGCCAGGAGAGCCTTGCGCTCGGAGAGCGGGAGCGATCGCAGGTCGCGCCCGTCGAGGAACAGGAGGTCGAAGACAAAGTAGACGAGGTCCTGGGTCCGCCCTTGACTGAGGGCCTCCTGCAAGGACTGGAAGTGCGAGACACCCTGCGCGTCGAGAACGACGACTTCGCCATCGAGGAAAGCGCTCTTCGCGCGCAGCCGCTCGACGGCGGCGGTCACGCTCGGGAACCGGACCGTCCAGTCCTGGCCGCTTCGCGTGAACAGCCGCGCCCGACCACGCTCGATCCGGGCCAGCACCCGGTAGCCGTCCAGCTTGATCTCGTGAAGCCATGCATCGCCTTCCGGCGCCGTCTGCACCAGCGTGGTCAGCTGTGGCGGGACGAAGTCTGGCAGGCTCGTCTTCCCGGCCCGGCCGGCGCCGTTCGAGCTTGCACGCTCAGCTTCTGCCCCCTTACCGTTGCGCTCCTTGACGGTGCGCCCGCGCACGCTCTGCTTCTTCGCGCCGGCTGGCTCGGGCGTGCGCCCGAAGTCGCGCATCCGCCGGTAGGATGCGAGCGCAGGCGACGGCATGCGTCAGGCGGACTTGCGCGCGCGGGCGCGCGGCCGACCTCTCTCCGACTTCTCGACGCTCTGCTTGAGGAGGCTCATGATGTCGATGACCTTGCCCTTCGTCTTCTGCGGCGCCGGCTCTTCGACCTCGGGCTCCTCGATCTTTCCGGCCTTGGCCCGCTTCCGGATGAAAGCCGCCAGCTCGTCCCGGTATTCGTCCCGATATTTCGACGGATCCCAGGGCTCGACCATCTGCTCGACCAGCCGCTCGGCCATTTTCAGCTCTTTCTCAGAGATGCCGAGAGACTTGAGATTCCTGGGGGGCAGATGGAGCTTCGCCGGGTCCCGCAGCTCCTGGGGATACCGGAGCAGGTCCAGCACGAGGACCTCTTCCTCGGCGGTCAGGGCCGCCAGGTACTGGCGCGTGCGGATGACAACCGTGGCGATGGCCATCTTGCCGGTCTTGCGAAGCGTCTCCCGCAGCAGCGCGTAGCCTTTCTCCTGCTTGGGCACGGCTTCGAGATAGTACGGCCGGTCGTATAGTTGGGGTTCGACCTCGGCCGGATCGACGAAGGACGTGATGGCGATCTGCTGCGTCCGCTCCGGGCTGGCCCGCCGCAGGTCGGCGTCGCTCACGATCACGTAGCGCCCCTTCTGGTACTCCAGGCCCCGCGTGATGCGTTCCCGCGGCACCTCCTCGCCCGTCGCCTTGTTCACCTTGCGGTAGCCGATCGGCGACTTGTCGGCCTTGTCGAGAAGGGTGAAGTCCAGCTCTTCCGGGTTCTCGGCAGGGTACAGGGCCACCGGAATGCTGACGAGGCCGAAGGTGATGTGACCGTTCCAGATCATTTGGGGCATGGCGATCTCTCCCTGGTCAGTCTTGGGGAGGCAAGAAAGCTGCCAGCGCACACGAGCGAGCAAGTGGTGGTAAAGTCCCGCCTTCGAGATGGAGAGCAAGAGAGCGGCGCCGCTGCCGTTAGGAAGTTTTTACGTGGTAGGGGCGAGAATTCCCACCGTCCCTCTTCTAGGACCGCGACCCCGAAAACTTGCGGATCTCCATGCTCCTGATGAGGCCGCCCTCGACGAGATAGACGTGTTGCACCATCTCGTCCTTGACAACATGTCCGGCCCGATCTCGGACGACCTGATGCACGTCGACCACGGCGCGGCCCGCCGTATGCGCCTCGATGCGCATCGGCTCGACGTGCGGATCGATCATGCCCCATTGACGAGTCCAGTAATCTCGAACGCCGCTATGGCCGTAGACACTCCCGCCTTCCATCCCATTCGGCCACTCGACGTCAGCATGCATGGTGGCCAGCGCCGCATCGATGTCGCGGGCGTTGAACGCGCGATAGGCGTTCTCGAGAAGGCGACGGATGGTCGCCTCAGGCTTTGGCACGTAGACGTGGATCGTCATCTGGTGGGCTACTGTGAATCTGGGCGGGGCGATCGTTTCGAGGAGCTTCCGGTGCTCCGCGTCGAACTTTTGCACGGCCTCGTCCGATAGGCTGGCTCCGATCCCCCGGGATGCCCTGATGCGACCCTGCCACGCTTCCCGTGTGAACTCGAGCGGCGCCTCCATCATGTGAAACGTCCGGAGAGCAAAATGCTCCCGCGACCACGGCGCGACGGGTGGCATCGTTCCCTGGTAGCCGGCCCCTCCCCAGTCCGGGTTATATTTCAATACCAGCTCTTCCGAGCGCTTCGCGATCCGATCCTTGTGCGCCAGCCAGAGGAGATGGGTGATGACCAGGCAGCCTTCCCCCGTCAGGAGACGGAGCACCTTCGGAATCATCGCCGACGCGTCGAAATACAGCCAGGACTGCCCCGCGGAGATGACGTCGAAGGACGCGGCGGGGAAATCGATCTCCTCCGCGGGACCGACCTGAAACGCGATGTCCAGGCCCTGCTGCTCCGCGAGCGCCTTGGCGGCCGCGATCTGGTTGGCCGCAATGTCCACGCCGGTGACGGCAGCACCCCGCTTGGCAAACGCGCGGGCGAGCACGCCGGTCCCTGTTCCCAGATCCAATATCCTCTGCCCCGGCCGGCCGATCCCAAGCGCGGCCAGCACTTCGTAGAACGACTCCGGGTAGCCGGAACGATAGGCGGCGTAGTCCTGCGAGGTCTTGCCCCAGTCGAACTCACGCTCGTTGTCGATGTTTGTCTTTTTCACTGTTCCTGCTTCTCCTTCATCGACCGCTCGTCCCAGAGGCGAACCAGGTAGCCGTCGGGATCCGCCAGCTCGGCCCCGAAGCCCCAGTAGCTCTTTTGCGGGGCATGCGCGAACGCGACGCCCCGCGCCGACCATTCGGCAAACGTGGCGTCAACGTCGGCCACTTGAAACCAGAGGGCGCAGCCATTTGGCCTGACCGCGTCGCGGACCTCCTGGAGGAAGACCGTGAAATCGTCGCTGTCCTGGAGCGCGACAGTCTTCCGATCCGGAACCTCGAACTCGACCTTCAACCCGAGCGTGCGGACATACCAGTCGCGGGAGCGAGCCAGGTCTGTCACCGGGATCCGGAGATGGTCGAACTTCATCATGACGCGTGGCCTCCCGTCTTCAGCTAGGCGTCCACGATGTCCGATTTCAAGCTGAGAACGAACCCAACAACTTCTTCGCGTTCCTCCGAGGGAACTCTGAACGCATCGAGGGTGGCGCTCGCGTGTCCAAGAAATGCGGTCCAGTCAGATTCACTGATCTTCATGCCCTTGTGGGAGGTCTTCATGTCCCGCCCCGTATAGTACATAGGGCCGCCGGTGCTCGCGCACAGGTAGTCGATGAGAAGCTGCTTCTCCCTCGCTATCCCGTCATCGCTCCGATTCTTCCAAAAGCGGCCCAGCTGCGGATCTCCCTGCAGCCGTGGCAATAGATCATTGGCCACGGCCGTGAGTGCGTCATACCCCCCGAGCCGTTCGTACAGTGACTTCTTGCTCATGACATGTCTCCTCGAGCGAAGCGGTGAACGCTCATTTCTCTCTGACGCGTTTGGTCTCATCCAGCTGCAGGGGGCCCTTCGACGCGTCGAGGATGACGAGCACATTCTCCCAGGGATCGGACACGACTGCGCAGAGGCCTATCTGAATGTCGAATGGTCCCGCGAGCACCTTGCCGCCGGCCGACGTGAACCTCGCGAGAGCCTCGGGGACGGAATCGACCGCGAGGTCCGTTTCCATCTTCCTGTCATCGGAGTGGAGAACCAGCTCCGCGGTGGAGTCCGGGAGCCTCAACCCCGCCGCCTTGGTGCTGCGCCAGATGATCTCGTGCCCGAGATCCTGGGAATAGAAAGCGAGCGCCGCATCGAGGTCAGGGACGGGGATGCTGAGGCAGTCGATCTTCCGGAAAAGTGGGGTCGGCACGCTGCGGAGGATAGCGCCATCCCGTGTTGGGCTCAAGGCGGCGCGACCGTGCTAGCCTGAGGTATGCAAGGCGTGCAGGCTGGCCGCGACGTGCTCGGTCCCCCGGTGGGGGCGATGCCGGCGCTCAGATGGTGGCCGTTCATCGTCCTCGCGGGCGCCGGCGTGGTCGTTCTCCTCACGGGCGGGAGAGGGGCGCTGCTGGGGGGCCCGCTGACGAGGGTATGGGAGCTGACCCTCGCGATAACGCTGGTGGTGGCCTGCTTTCTCGAATGGGCAGCGGGGACGTGCCAGTCTCGCCAGCGTCTCGCGGCCGGCTTCAACGCCTCGCCCGAAGCCGCGCGAGTGATTCTCGACGCGACTGCCGGTTTGACCCGCGTCGTCAACTTGGCGATCGCCATCTACATTGCGCTCCTGGTCACTCCGCCCGCGTGGCTCCCCGGCCTCGGTGCGGGACAAGCCCTCGGTCTCGGGATGGTGGTCATCGTGGGCGCCATCGTGTGGTCGGTGAGGGCGCTCAGGTCGGTATATCGCTACCTGCATCGGACCAACCAGCTCGCAGGCCTCGAAGGCTGGAACGGCGTCATCTACCGCAACGCGAACGATCCACGCATCTGGGTGCCCAAGCTCTCCGGCCTCGGCGCGACCCTCAACTTCGCCCACACGAAATCGTGGCTCGTCCTCGGCGCGATTCTCGTCATGCCGATCGGCGGCGTCATCGTCGCGATCATCGCGGGGCTCTGCCGCTGGGGGAGCCGGTAGCTACACCTTCAACACGCCGAGAACGACCGGGATCAGGTCGCGAAGCCTCCGCTCAAGAACGTGCTACCCTCTGGCGCGGGAGGAGCGCGCGCATGCTGAACGCCACGCGTGATCTGACGCTGCCCAGCACGGTCACCGGTTCGTGGCCGCGGCCGTCGTGGTTCACCGAGGTGCTGCGCGGGCGGCCCTTCAAGGAAGCGTCGTGACCGACGGCGATTCGCGCTTCGACCTGACGGTGGGCGGCAAGTCGTGGTTCTTCTACCCGATCGAGCGTCTCCTCGGCATCACCGGCCACGTGGACCGCGCCGCGGGCGCGGGCTGGACGACGATCCAGCCGGGGCGGATCCTCTACGAAGTGATGGAGGCCTACCAGCCCGCCATCGCCGGTGAAGAACTCCGCGGCGGGCCGCTCCAGTACGCCGCGCTCTTCAAAGTGGCGCAGCGCTTCAGCGCGCGCCCGGTCAAGTTCGGCTCCATCAGCGCCCAGACCATGACCAAGATGATCGCCAACAAGCACTACGGCTCGGAGCATGAGCTGATCCTCGACGTCGCGGACATCGTCAACGCCGAGCTACGCGAGGTGGCGGCGGCGGGCTGCCGGGTCATCCAGGTGGAGGAGCCGCGCCATCACATCGCGGCGGCCGACGGCATCCCGGACAAGGAGCTCCAGTTCCTGACCGACGCGCTCAACCGCGAGATCAAAGGCGTCGAGACCGAGGTGTGGCTGCACACCTGCTGGGGCAATCCGAGCCAGCAGCCCATTCACTGGACCCGGCCCTCCTACGAGCGCGCCTTGCCCCATCTGCTCCAGACGACCGCCGACGTCATCACGCTGGAATGTGCGAGCACGGGCGGCCGCGACCTGCCGCTGCTCGCGAAATACCGCACGGACAAGAAGATCGCCATCGGCGTGGTCAACCACTCGACCGCCGCCGTGGAGCCGCCCGAGGTGGTGGCCGATCTGATCCGCCGGGCCCTCGAATACGTGCCGCCCGAGCGGCTGATCCTCTCGAGCGACTGCGGCTTCGGCCGCGAGGGTCTCTCGCGGCGAATCGCCTTCTACAAGGCCGTGGCCATCAACCTCGGCGCCAACATCGTCCGCCGCGAGCTCAAGCTGCCCGAAGTGGACATCCCCGCCGCCGACCCGCGCTACACCTTCTCCGGCTGAGCCTCGTCGGCGAGCGCGGCGATCAGCTGCGCGACCTCGCCGCTGTGGGTCGCCGTAAGGGCATGGGTCGCTCCGTCCACCTTCACGAGCGAGCCCTTCCGGGCGATAGCGGCGAGCGTGCTGGCGATCTTGTAACTCACATCCGGACTGTTGCTTCCGTAGACGACCCAGACCGGCATGTCCAGATTCCGAATCGCGTCGGGAGCGTACCGCTCACGAAAGGTCGCGCGCACGTCGTGGACGTTCGGTCCCGTATTCTTGACGATGAAGTCCCGCACCGGACCCGGCAATTTCTCATACGCGCCCGGACCGAACCAGAAATCGACCATCGTCCGGGCGGCCTCGAGATCTCCGCTCTCGAAGGCGCTGATGTAGTCGTCGAGGAGCACCTTCATGCGGGCGAAGGGCTCTGTCTCACCGGTCGCCAGGAGAATCGGAGTGCAGACGGGCTCGAACAGCGCCAGGGCCCTCGGCTTCACGTGGCCGCGCAGGGCGACGGTGAGGGCGACGGCGCCTCCATAGGAATGCCCGGCCAGAACGTCGGGAACACCGGTCTCGCGGATGAGCGACTCGAGCAGGCCGGCCGCGTGCGGCACGCCATCGGGCCCGCCCGGCTCTTCGAGCGACGTGCCTCCGTACCCCGGCAGGTTCGGCGCGACGATACGAAAGCGGTCAGAAAGGCGCTGGCCCACCGGCTGCCATGCGCTGGCGCTGCCCGGCGAGCCGTGCACGAGCATCAGGCCCGGGCCCGCGCCGTACTCCTCGTAGCTCACCACCTGGGTGTCCGTGACCTTCAGGGTCGGCATGACGAGGGCCTGGACTCCGTTCAGAAACGAAGCGTGGCTTTAGAAGCGTTCGGCTCGAGCAAAAGATCCAGGGCCTGCTCGGAGCCGTGGACGAAGATGTTGGAGCTGAGGATCGTCTCGACGGCACAGCCCTCGCCATTGTCCACGGCCACGGCGAGACCCCCGGCGTCACGCACGGTCTTGAGCAGCAGCCGGTCGATGGTTCCATTGCCGAACGCCGCCACGTGCTTCGGCTCGCATTTGCGGACGAACCGCTGCTTCTCCTTGTCTAGCCGAGCAGGGCTCTCGAGGAAGTGCAGCTGGACGGGCAGTGTCGCCAGCTCGCGGCGTGCGGTACCGAACGTGTCGACCGTGAGGACGTGAACCTCGACGAGCGTGGCCAGTCGCGCAAGACGGACTCTCACGCTCCTCCTGACCACCCCCTTGAAGGAGTGCGTCCCGGTATAGTCGGTCACGACACGACGTATTTCCAGCGGCCCGAACCCGGGTATCGAGAGCTTTATCACCCCTGCAGCTTCCATCCGCGCACTCGCAAGATACGCGCCCTATGAGCCACTGGTCGTGCGAGTCCCATGCCGGCCTATTCCGGCAGCTTCCAGGAAAGCCACGCGCAGAGGGCGCGCCCCATGATCAGCTCTTTGTCCCTGGACGAGAGCCACGGCAGCTCCTCCGTGAACAGCGTCACGCACTGCTTCCACGGGCACGGCATGCGGGTGATATCGGTCCCCCAGAACATGCGCTCGGGCCCGAAGGCATCGTAGAGCTTGCGGATGTGCCCGTGGATGTCACGATAGGGATAGCCCTCGCTGGAATAACTCGGCGCGCCCGTGGCCTTCAGCGCTACGTTGGGAAACTTCGCGGTGGTGATCAGCTCGGGCAGGTTCGACCAGGTCTTGTCGGGTCGCGCGAAGTGATCGATGATCAGCTTCAGGCTCGGATGGCGCGGCGCGATCTGGGTCACTCCCGGCAGCAGGTTGCCCCCGAGGAGTGCGACCGGCATGCCGGCGCGCTCGGCCACGGGCCAGAGCCAATCGAGCGTTCCATCCGTCAGCCAGGTCTGCTGATGCGGCTGGAGCAGCGCGAAGCGCAGCCCGAGCATCCCCGGCTGGCCTTTCACCTTCTCCATTTCCGCCTGACTCGCCGGACGGTCGAGCGGGATCTTCCCGAGTATCGCGAACCGGTTCGGATGCCGGCGCGCGGCCTCGACGGCGAGCGCGCCGGAGTCGGGATCCCATCCCGGCGGATGGATCACCGCCCCGTTGACCCCTCCTTCGTCCATCTCCTTCAGCACGTCGTCCGCCGTGAAGTCGGCGATCTGACGGTGGTTCGCGTTGGTCGGCTTGTTGTTCTTCCAGATGTGGATCTGGGCGTCGACGATCAGCATGGTGTGTCCCTCCGGATCTGACAGAGATAGGCGCGGTGGGGAACCGAGCCGCTGATCGGGTCGATCGCTGCGTTGCCGATGATGAGGTTCAAATTGGCGCCGTCCGAACCGAATGGGTCGTAGGCGGGCGCGCCGATCTCCGGGCAGGCCTGCCACCAGCCGTGCTGGCCGCACGCGACCCCGGGCGCGAGGCTCTCGTTCAGCCGTGCGCGCGCGCGAATGCGGCCCTCCGGGGTCTCGACGGTCACCCAATCGCCGGCGCCGATGCCGCGCTCGGCCGCGGCGGCCGGGTGCAGCTCTACCTCGGGGTCGGGGACGCGACGGCGCAGGCTCGGCAGCCCGCGGTGCTGGCTCTCGCAGAACTGCGTGGACTTGGCGCAGGTCAGGATCAGCGGAAAGCGCTCGGCAAGGTCCGGACGCGAGAGGGGACCGACCAGCGGCTCCTCGTGCTCCGGCAGCGGCGGATACCCGTGAGCCAGGAACGTCTCGGAGTACAGCTCGATCTTCCCCGTCGGTGTCGCGAATCCGTTCGGCACGCCGTCTTTTTCTTCGGCGTACTTGCGGTAACGCGTCCGCAGTGGCACGCGCACCCCGCCCGGGTTCTCGCGGAGCGCTTCGAGCGTCACGCCGGACGGCGCGAGCTGGTGGCGGTAAGCCGCGTCGATGTCGCCCTCCCAGAAGCGGTCGCCGAAACCGAGACGGCAGGCGAGATCGAACACGATCTCGGTATCCGCGCGCGCTTCACCGCGCGGCTCGATCACAGGACGCCGCAGCTGCACCAGCGACTGCGCCGCCGGGCTCACGTCGAAGCCGATCTTGAGGCCCTCACGCTCGAACGGGGTTGAGACCGGCAGCACCACGTCGGCCAGCTCGGCGGTCGGGTTCATGAAAAGGTCGGCGTGGACGTAGAAGTCGAGCGCGGCCAGCGCCTGGCGCCCCCGCAAAACGTCGGAGTGGGCGAGAAGCAGGTTGGCGCCGAACCCGACGAGCCCCCGTACCGCATAGGGACGCTGCTCCAGCACGCCTCGGTACACCTCGTCCGTCGTCACCCACCCCCAGCGGGACGGCCCGAGCGGCCGCTCGGGCAGACCCAGCGCCCGGGCGGCCTGGTCCGCTGACAGCAGCTCGTCGCCGGCGATGTTCGCGGCCGGCACGCTCGGGAAGAGCACATTTCCGCCGGAGGCGTCGAAGCTGCCGGTCAGGGCGTAGAGCACCGAGATGGCCCGGAAGATCTGGGTGGCGTTGCTCTGCTGCTCGACGCCGCTCCACGCGAAGTGGGAGACGGGCCGCGATTCCCAGAGCAGCCTCGCCGCGCTCTCGATCTGATCGCGCCCGACCCCACAGATCGCCTCGACCGCCTCCGCGGGATACCGCCGACACAGCTCGGCGCAGAGCTCGAATGCGGATCGACAGATTACGATTCCTTGCTCCGTCGCGATCTTGTGCTCACCGAAGAGGGCGGGCTCGGCCCCGTCCCGCTCGTAGCGTCGGCGGGCCGGGTCGTACACGAGCGGACCCTGCGCCGCCTCGTCCCAGGCCACGTACTTCCGCGCGCTCCCCGCGGGCGAGAGATCGCGCTCCGTCAGCAAGCGTCCGTTGTCCGAGCGCACGAGCAGGGGGCCGTTCGTCCAGTCGCGCACGAAGTCGCGATCGTACCAGCCACGCTCGATCATGATATTGGCGATTCCCAACGCGAGGGCGCCGTCGCTGCCGGGCCGCACGCGGAGCCAGACATCGGCCTTGCTCGCGAGTCCGACGCGGCGCGGATCGACCACGATGAGGCGGGCGCCGCGCTTGAGCGCCGCCACCGTCGCGGTGGCGTGGCTGAGCCGGGCGAGGCTCGGGTTGTAGCCCCAGAACAGGATGCAGCCGGCGTTCTCGAGATCCGGCATGTGGGTGCCGGGCGTGCCCATGCCGATGCCGTAGGTGTAGCGCGACGCATAGCCCCGACCCCAGCCGCACAGCTCCATCGACCCGCAGAGATTCGGGCTGCCGAAGGCACGCATCAAGCGCTGGATCCAGGGCTGCGAGTCCGCGATGGCCGACGTGGACGCGGAGACCATGCTGAACACGACGCTCTCCGGCCCATGCTGCTCTGCGAGCTGCCGCAGCCTGGAGGCGGTCAGCTCGAGCGCCTCGTCCCAGCTGATCCGCTGCCAGCCCGGATCGGGATCGCCCTTCGGGCGCGTCCGCTTCAGCGGATAGAGCAGCCGGGCCTGGTGGTAGACGAGCTCCGGCGCCGCTCGCCCCTTGGCGCACAGCGCCTGGCCGGTGGGGTGCGACGGATCCGGCTCCAGGGCGACGAAGCGCCCGTGTTCCACCACGGCGATGGAGCCGCAGCGGGAGATGCACAGCGCGCAATAGCCAGGAATCCGCTCCACGTGTGTCTGGACGGTCATGATCGCCCTACGCCAGCGCCCATTACTCGCAGAACTTGCAAGGCGGGTTGTTGCGGTCGTAGACGGGGGCCTTCAGGTACTCCTCCCGGTTGTAGGTCCAGAATTGGGAGACGTTCGGATAGGTGTGGATCACGGTGTTCTGGAGCTTGCCGCCCACGCGCTCGACCTTCCGGATGTAGAGGTTCTCGATCGGGTTGCCCAGGTCGTCCATCTTCATGGGGCCGCGAGGATCGTCGCTGATCTCCACCTTCCGCAGCGCCGTCCGGAACTTCTCCTTGTCCTCGATCTCTCCGTTGATGCTCTTCAGCGCCTCGTAGTAGAAGCGCGCCCCCGTGTACCCCTCGGCGGCGTACAGGGATGGGCCGCGGCTATAGCGCTTCTCGTAAGCCGCCGAGAACTTCTTGTTGGCGGGATTGTCAAGCACCGCGCTGTAGATCAGCGAGGTGATCGTACCCACGGCCTCGTCACCCATGCTCTTGAGGACGTTCTCGTCGGTCAGCGTCCCGACGCCCACCAGTGCGATCTTGCCCTTCAGGCCTGCATCACTCCACGCCTTGATGAAGCGCGGGGAAAGGCCGCCCGTGTGGCACGCGTACACGCCGTCGATGTCCTTTTTCAGCGAAGCCAGGTACGGTGCATAGTCCTGCATGCTCAGCGGGGTCCAGATTCGCTGCACGACTTTGCCGCCCAGCTCCTCGAAGACGGTCTGGAAGCCGCCATTGGACTCCCAGCCGAAGGCGTAGTCCATGCTGATGGTGGCCATGCGCCGCAGCTTGAGCTGCTTGTAGGCATAGTCCCCCAGCCCGTGCGTCAGCTGGCTGCCCGAAGCGGAGGTGCGCACCACCCACCGCACCGGCTTGCGCTGGGTAATGTCGTCCGGCGCCATCACGGGATAGAGCGCGGGGATCTTGTTCTGCTCGAGATAGGGCGCGATGGCATAGCCGGTGGCGGCCAGCAGCCCGCCGGCGACAGTGTGCACCTGCTCCTGCTCCACCAGCCGCCGGACTTTGGTGAGGGCGCCGGTCGGCTCCGGATCCGAATCCTCGACGACGATCTTGACCTCGCGGCCGGCCACCTTGTTGCCGACCTCCTCCCAGAACAGCGTGAAGCCGTCCGTCATGTCCTTGCCCGTCTGGGAGAAATTGCCGGTGAGCGGACCGAAGTAGCCGATCCGGATGGGCCCCTTCTCGGCCGCCCGACCGAGAAGCGGCGTCCCAGCAAGGCCTGCGGCGGCCGTGCCCATGGTGGCGAGAAACGTGCGTCTGCGCATGGATGACTCCTCCCTTGTGGGGATATCTGGCCCACGATAGTGTGACGGCGCGCGTGGCGCCGTCAAGTGGGCGCGCATTGCGAGGCGGCGCGGCATCCTCTACGATGAGGCCGTGACGCACACGCACTCCACCCGGCGCGCTTTCCTCACGACCGGCGCCATTGCCATAGGAGCCATGCTGATGCCGGCTGACGCACGAGGCGCCGCGATGATCGAGCGCCGCATTCCGAAGACGGGCGAGGCGATTCCCGCGATCGGCCTGGGCACCTGGCAGGTGTTCGACGTCGCCGGCAACGCCGCCGAGATGGCGCAGGCAAAGGAAACGCTCAAGGTCTTCGTCGAGCAGGGCGGGCGCGTGATCGACAGCTCGCCGATGTACGGCTCCTCGGAATCGGTCACCGGACAGCTCGCGGCCGAGCTGGGCGTGCGCGCCAAGCTCTTCATCGCGACCAAGGTGTGGACCACCGGCAAGCAAGCGGGCGTCCGCCAGATGGAGGACTCGATGAAGAAGCTGCGCGTCGAGCGCCTCGACCTGATGCAGGTGCACAACCTCCAGGACACGGACACGCACCTGGCAACCCTGCGCGACTGGAAGGCCGCGGGCCGCGTCCGCTACGTCGGCGTCACCCACTACCACAGTGGCGCCCACGCCGATCTGGAGCGGTTCGTCAAGCGGGACGACATCGATTTCATCCAGGTCAACTACTCCATTGCCGAACCCGAGGCCGACCGTCGACTGCTCCGGGCCGCCGCCGACAGCCGCGTCGCGGTGATCGTCAACCGCCCCTTCGTCACGGGCGAGATGTTCCGACAGGTCAAGGGCAAGCCCCTGCCCGACTGGGCGAAGGAGATCGGCTGTGCGAGCTGGGCGCAGTTCTTCCTGAAGTGGATCCTTGCGCACCCGGCCGTGACCTGCGCCATTCCGGCCACCCGCAATCCGGCGCACCTCACCGACGATCTTGGTGCCGCCTCCGGCCCGCTCCCCGACGACGCCACGCGTCGGAAGATGTCGGCCTACTTCAACTCGATGTAGCGGAAGGAGACGTGATGACTGGGGCGACCGGACGGACCTACCGCCACATCGAAGCGAAGCCGGTGGCCGGATCGCTCGGCGCCGAGATCCACGGTGTGAATGTCGCGGCGCCGCTCGACGACGCGGTCATCTCGGAGATCCGCCAGGCCTTGCTGGACCACCTGGTGATCTTCTTTCGCGACCAGAAACTCACGCCGCGCGAGCAGCTCGCCTTCGCCAGTCGCTTCGGCGAGCCGATGGAGTACCCGCAGCTCAAGGGATTGCCCGAGACCCCGATGATCACGCCCGTGCTGAAGCTCGCGCACGAGCAGACCAACTTCGGCGGCGTCTGGCACTCGGACACGACTTATCTGACGCAGCCGCCGATGGCGAGCATGCTGTACGCCGTCGAGATTCCGCCCTATGGCGGCGACACGATCTTCGCCAATCAATACGAGGCGTACGAGACGCTCTCGGATGGCCTCAGAAAGGTGCTCGACGGGCTCACCGGCGTCAACACCTCGACCAAGGCCGATGCCTCGAAGACGCGCGAGGAGCGCCTGAAGAGCGCGGGCGTGGAGATGAAAGCCCTGACCGGGGAGCACCCGGTGGTCCGCACGCACCCCGAGACGGGGCGCCGGGCGCTCTACGTCAACATCGGACACACGTCGCACTTCAAGGGCTGGACGCCGGAGGAGAGCCGGCCGCTCCTCGAGTATCTCTGGCAGCATCAGGTGAAGCCGGAATTCACCTGCCGCTTCCAGTGGCAGCCCGGCTCCATCGCGTTCTGGGACAACCGCTGCGCCCAGCACAACGCCGTGAACGACTACGCCGGCTTCAAGCGCCTCATGCACCGCGTGACGCTGGCCGGCGATACCCCTCGCTAGCGGAGGCATGCATGAAGCTTCAGGGAAAGACGGCGCTCATCACCGGCGCCAGTCGCAACATCGGCCGCGCGATCGCGCTGGCGTTCGCCGCGGAGGGCGCGGACCTCGTGCTGAACACCCGCGCCAATCGCGACGAGCTGGAGGCGGTGGCCGCCGAGTGCCGCAAGGCCGGCGTGCGGGTCGTGCCCGTCCTCGGCGACATCGCGGATGCCGCCGCCGTCGAGACAATGGTGAAGCAGGGGCTCGCCGAGCTGGGGGCCATCGACGTCCTCGTCTGCAACGCGGCCATCCGGCCGCACACGGCGCTTGCCGAGACATCGCTGGAGGACTGGCACCGCGTGATCGGCGTCAATCTCCATTCGGCCTTCTACCTTGCGCGCGCGGTCGTGCCGGGGATGAAGGAGCGCGGGCGCGGCAGCATCATCGCCATCGGCGGGCAATCGAGCCTGACCGGGCGGCCCAACACCGCCGCGGTGACCGCGGCGAAGACGGGCCTTCTCGGCTTCGTGCGCGCGCTGGCCGCCGAGCTGGGGCCCTTCGGCATCCGCGCGAACATGGTCATCCCCGGCACCATGGACACCGAGCGGCGCTACGCCGAGTGGTATCCCGAGTTCCGCAAGGCGCCGCCGGGCGCCCCGGAGCAGCTCAAGCAGATCCCGCTCGGCCGTCTCGGCCGCCCGGAGGAGATCGCCGACGCCTGCCTGTTCCTGGCCTCCGACGCTTCCGCCTACATCACCGGCGACGAGATCCGCGTGATGGGCGGCCGCGTCATTGGGTAAGACTTCTGGGGTTAGGACTTCTGGGGCTAGGACTTCTGGGGCTAGGGCTTCTTGAGCTTGAGGTCCTCGTACGGCGACATGTAGAAGCCCGGAATCGGCGTGGCGAGGATGTCCTCCACGCGCGGCCCAACCCCGGTGGGGAAGCCCAGGTGGTAGACGGGCGCCTGCGTCACCTGCTCCTGCAGGATGCGCTGGATCTGGAACAGGATCGCCTCGCGCTTCTTCCGGTCCAGCTCCTTGGCCTGACGGTGGAAGAGATCGTCGACCTCGGGCAGCGCGCCGAAGGCGAAGGCGCCGTTCTTCGTGACGAAGGACTCGAGCCGCGTGGCCGCGTTGCCCGACACCCCGCTGATGGTGAGGACGACGCCGTGCAGCTTCTTCTCCCGCCACGCCGTCATGAACGCCCCGCGCTCCATCGCGCGCAGGCGCATGCGGATCCCGACCGCCTGGAGCCACCCCGCGATGGCCTCGCCCATCGAGTTGTACGGCGGGAACGGTGTGAGCTCGCCGCCGTCGAAGCCGTTGGGATAGCCGGCCTCGGCGAGGAGCTGCCGGGCGCGCTTGGGATCGTAGGGCGGCGCGTCGATCGGCAGGGCAAAGTCGAAGTCGCGCGGCACGATGCTGCCGGTCGGCCGTGACAGACCGAGCGTCTCCGCCTGGTTGAGGGCCTGCCGGTCGATGGCAAGGCTGGCGGCCAGCCGCACGCGCCGGTCGGCCCACGGCGACTTGGGATTCCACTGCTCCGGAAAATCGAGCCAGAAGATGCCGAGGAGCGGCGCCACCAGCCTCAGCCCCGGGGTGCGCCGGATGTCCTCGGCG
>WNFP01002232.1_pt1 | contig 34682 bp, 33 predicted proteins | sample 5400201 | NCBI WGS metagenome assembly WNFP01 (sample SAMN13153355, study PRJNA577476) | soil metagenome | isolation source: 115 cm saprolite under Madrone tree | place: USA:California | collected 2016-06-14 | reverse complement strand
GCTTGATGTGGAGTGGGCGATCGACGTCCTGCACCCGCGGGCTCAGCGATCGACGCCCCCTCCATCATCCGAGCCAAGACTGCCGATCCGGCGTCAATGAGCGGCGGTCATCCGCCAGCGCCTCACGTCCGGTCACCCCTACGAGACGCTGACGCTCCGCGTCTGCCTGCTCGATGTAGAAAGCCAAGTCCATCTCAGGAACCGACCGGAGGTGGAATCAGATTCAGCGGAGCTTCGTTCCGCGCGACCCGCCCGATGTTCTCCGCGATGAGCTGGGCGCGCGCGTTCAATGTGCCCTCGGTCCAGCCCGCGATGTGGGGTGTCATGAGCACATTGGACAGCTCATGAAAGGGACGGTTCGAAGGCATCATCGGGCCGGGCGCGGTGGGATACCGGTACCAGACATCGAGCGCCGCGCCGGCTATGGTCCCGCGGGCCAGCGCATCATAGAGCGCGTCCTCGTCGATGATCTCGGCGCGCGCGACGTTGACGAGGATTGCCGTCGGCTTCATGAGCCGGAGCTCGCGCTCGCCTAAGAGGCCGCGAGTGGCCGGCGTGAGGGGCAGCGTGACCACGAGGTAGTCCGCGGACGGCAAGACCTCATCGAGCGAGCCGGCGCCGCCGAGAAACGCGAGCTCGGACCCGTCGTGCTCTGTCGGGCTCTGCCGTATGGCCCGGACGGTCATGTCGAAGGCGAGAGCCAGCCGCGCCACGCGCCGGCCGATTCGTCCGTAGCCGAGGACGCCGAGCGTCTGCCCCGCCAGCTCCGGCCATACGGGCGGCGCGGGCACTCCGACCGCCCACTGGCTTTCCCAGGTGCCGCGTCGGAGCGCGGCATCGAGGGCGCCGAAGCTCCGCCGCAGCGAGAGCATCGCGCCCAGCACGTACTCCGCGATGCCCGTCTCGTGACCGTAGGCGTTCGCGAGCGAGGCTCCCTTCGGCAGCGCCGACCGGTCTATCCGATCGAGGCCGGCGCCCGGCACCTGCACGAGCCTGAGCCGGTGGGCCGCCATCCCCATCTGCCGTGTGAAGGCGAGCGTCACCACCGCGTCCACCTCGGCGATCTGCGAGGCGATCGCGGCCTCGTCGGCCAGGATGACGTCGCAGGGATTGGTCAGGTGGGCCTTCACCCGGTCCGCGAGCCGGACGGCGAAGGCGCCTACGAAGGCGACCTTCACGCGAGAACCATCTGGGTCTGGGTGGTGAGCGACAGCATGCGGCCGCTCTCGTCGGTCACCTTGGTTTGCCAGACCATGGTCCGCTTGCCGCGGTGGAGCGGTGTGCTCTCGGCGCGGACCACGCCGGTTCGCCCCGCCGCGAAGAAGTTCGTCTTCGACTCGAGCGTGGTGGTGCCCGCGCCCGGCGGCAGGTTGAGCACCGTGGCGACGGCGCCCACGGTATCGGCGAAGGCCATCAGGGTGCCGCCGTGGAGCGCGCCGCCGACCGTGCGGAGCTCATCGCGGATGGTGAGCCTGGCCACGACCCGTTCCGGGCTCGTCTCCTCGAACTCTATCCCCAAGTGCTCGCCCAGCGTTCCCTTCCATCGATCCGTTATGGCGCGTGGATCCATCGTGCCCTCGCTCATCGGCCCTACCTCCTTGCCTGCGTGGTTGGCCACCGTCTCATGGTCGGTGGCGGGGGCCGGCATGGCAATTACCCGCAAGGTAATGTCTACATAGTTTTCATCCAAACGCGCCCTTCCTCGACACCAGCACCGAGCGCGCCACAGCGGCGGTGTTCTAGATAGAAGACATCGAGATCGTCGAGGGGCCTGCCCATTGACCCGGCAGCGTAGCCCACGGTCTGTTACGCCGCCAATGTGCAATCGTGGATACAGGGGCCGTCACTTCCCCTTCGGCCCGCGCGGGTTTTCGACCAGCGACGCGGCCAACCACTCGACAACCTTTTGGAGCCGCACATTGAGTTCCGAAGCGTGGGCCCGAGAGATCCGTTCTAGCCTCCGCCCCTGATTGTTGAGTTGTTGCAGGATGGCTTGTCTTTCCTTTTCGATCTGCGAAATCATGGCTCACCTCCCCTTCGGCCCGCGTGGGTCGGATGAAGAATGAGCGGGACCGTTCACCGCAGGAAGCCTGCGGCCGACGCTACTCCTTTCACAATCTCAAACTCTGTGTACGTCAGCGGGTGGGAGTTCTGGAGATTGCAAGACATCCTGTCGAGGACTTCCGGCAAGTGATACTTCGAGGAATTGAGGCGCAATTTGCCAATCAGGTAAGCGTCGATGTTGGAGTCCTTCACCCCTAAGACGTCTGTCTTGTTGCTCATGCTTGAGGCCAAGGCTTTGAACCGTGGTACGAGATGGAAATGAAAGTGCTGTGGTTCATCGCCCTTCTTTTCCAAGAGCCCTTCGTTAAGATACATTACATAGACGCGCTCGACCGGGTATTCGCGGCTCAACCAGTAGTCGTAGATGCCTTTCTCTAATTTCGTAAGAATCGGGCCGAGCCCCGCCGCTTCCTCTTCGGTCAGATGACCCATGGTGGGGCGGCACGCGGCGGGCTGGAGCGCAAGCCAACCCAAGAAACTCTCCCTATCGCTTTCGTAGTGCCCGAGGGACCAACCGCTGCCAAGCAATACCGAGCGACGATTGTCGTTCGCTTTCCGGCAGCCCCAGCATTCAGAGTTCACACTCCGCCACACCTCTGCGGCTCACGAGCCGAAGGTCGCCGTGTCCTGCTACTGATGGTTCACTTCCCCTTCGGCCCGCGCGGGTCCACGGTGTCCGGGAGGCATTGATAAGTCGTCGAGAAACCAGCCTTGATCTTGTCGGTAACGTTGAGGCTGGTCGCCGCGCTGCGAGTCGTGAGCACTGTGTTGTCGGGGCGGTTCCGACGCTCGAAGGAGTCGAGTTCACGGATGCAATCCTTCGCTGACGTGTAACTCGCATAAAAGTGGTCCACTGTGATGCCCTGTACGACCCACAGCATCCACGCGCACTCGGCGGAGGACGACGCGGCGACGGCGAGCAGGCAACAAAGTGTCGTGACTGCCACACGGAGGTGGCGTCTGGTCATCGGACTAGAGCCGTTGGCCTTACGCATCTGGACAGGTCGTGAGAGGGCAACACTCATTGCAGTAGTATTTGTTTCGTTGCCCGATAGCAGGTAATCCGCGATGCACATGTGTGGGTGCGGTGGGGTACTTCGGATCAGCGTCACATTTGAGCTTGTCATCGCTCTTAGCTTGGGTCATCACTTGATCCCTTTCGGCCCACGCGAGTCCACGGTGTCCGGGAGGCGGCTACCACCTTGCTGCGCCTCTGCGGTGTTATTCCAAACACTTCCTGCAGTCTTCTTGACTTCGAGATTTCCTGCAGACATCCAATAAGACGGCTGCGGCAACCTTCCCCTTGTAATCCTGCAAGATTCGACAGAACGAGTCAGCATTTGACTCTTTGCGTCCGCCCGAAGCTGTGACTGCTGAATCGACAAATCCACTGTAAAGACCACCGGCACAAGCACTTCCCGTCCTGCTGATGTGGTAGCCGTCATACCTACCGCCACAAGCAACTTCACCGGTACTGCTCTCGTGCCAACTGTCATACTTCCCGCCTGCGCAGACTTTCCCGATGCTACTCTGGTGCCAGCTGTCATACTTACCGCCACAAGCAACTTCACCGGTGCTGCTCTCGTGCCAGCTGTCATATTTCCCGCCTGCACAGACCTTCCCGGTGTGGCTCTCCTGCCAGCTGTCATACTCGCCGCCACAGGCGACTTCACCAGTGCGGCTCTGCTGCCAGCTGCCATACTTGCCGCCTGCGGCAACTTCACCAGTGCGGCTTTGCTGCCAGCTGTCATACTCGCCGCCTGCACAGACCTTCCCGGTGCGGCTCTGCTGCCAGCTGTCATACTTGCCGCCTGCGCAGACCTCGCCTGTGCGGGAGACGTAATAGCTGGCAGACCTGCCGCCACAGGCGATAGTGCCTCCAGTCGCCGAGCGAGGAGCAACAGGTACAATGATTGATAGTAATAAGAGAATCAACGCGAGCGTGAGCCACATTCCGTTTTAGGGGACCGCTGTGGAACTGCTGTCGCGCATCACCAAGACAGTCACTTACCTCTCTTCCACACGAGTAAGGAGTTAGGTGGCGCGCGAGAATACCGCGGTGAGGCAGACTCCGCAATGGGCCGTTTGAGGGAGTGTAACTGGCTGGTGCGCGCGCCCGATGGAAAGGGATCCCAGCGGCTGAGGGGGAGCGCGATCATGACCAGGGTCCGCCGGGCCGAAGAAGAAGCGGCCGAGCTAGTCCAATTTCTAGTTGCGTCTGGGTTGCGTTTCGGTGCCTCCGTCTGCACTCTCCTGCACCTCAGACGGGTCGAATACGCCGATTTTCGGCCTTTTTCGTCCGTGTCCGATGACCCGCGAGGTAATGTCTCGCACCGGGCAGACGTTGTAGACTCCCGGCATGGCGGAGAAGGTTCTCGCGCGAGGCAAGAAGAAGCCGGCCGCGGTCAGCCCGGTGGGCGGGCTGATCCGTCAGTGGCGCGAGCGCCGCCGGCTGAGCCAGCTCGCCCTCGCCCTCGACGCCGGGATCTCCTCCCGGCACCTGAGCTTTCTCGAAACGGGCCGGGCCAATCCGAGCCGCGACATGATCCTGCTCCTCGCCCGTGTGCTCGAGGTGCCGCCCCGCGGTCGCAACGAGCTGCTCCTCGCCGCGGGCTACGCGCCCGTCTATCACGAGCGTGGGCTCGACGCCCCGGAGATGGCCCAGGTGCGGCGTGCCCTCGAGTTCACCTTGCGCCAGCAGGAGCCCTATCCCGCCCTCGTGGTGGACGGCCGCTGGAACATCCTCATGAGCAATGAGGGCTCGGGACGCCTCATGGGCCTTTTCCTCGATCCGGCGGAGATCGCGGCGCTCGGGCCCCTGAACGCGATGCGGCTCTTCTATCATCCCCGGGGCATGCGGCCCTTCATCGTCAACTGGAAAGCCACCGCGGGTGCCCTCATCCAGTGGCTGCACCGGGACATGCTGCGCGGGCACCCGGAGACGGCCCGGCTGCTCGAAGAGCTGCTCTCCTATCCGGACGTGCCGCGCGAGTGGCGGACGCTCGATCTCGACGCGCCGGCCGCGCCCTTTCTCGCCGTCGAGCTGGCCAGGGACAATATCCACCTCACGTTCTTCTCGACCCTGACCAGCCTCGGGGTGCCCTATGACATCACGCTCGACGAGCTGCGCGTGGAGTGCTTCTTCCCCGCCGACGAGGGCAGCGAAGCGCTGATGCGGCGTCTCGCCCGGAAATCGCCCGCCCGCGCGGACGGCGCCTGAGCGGGCCTTGCCGCGCTGGCTATACTGAAGGCATGTTCCATCCGGTGGTGGAGGCATGGTTCGGGCGGCGCTTCGTCGAGCCCACGCCGGTTCAGGCCCGGGGCTGGCCCGTCATCGCGGGCGGCCACGACGTACTCCTCACCGCACCCACCGGCTCGGGCAAGACCCTCGCCGCTTTCCTCCATTGCCTGGACGCCCTCGTGCGCCAGGCCGCCCACGGCACCCTGGAAGACCGCACCGAAATTGTCTATGTCTCTCCGCTTCGCGCGCTCTCCAACGATATCCGCCGCAACCTCGAGGAACCCCTGGGCGAGCTCCGTGCCCTGGCGAGCGAGATGGGCGTCGGCGCCCTCGACATCCGCACCGCCGTCCGCACCGGAGACACCTCGGCCGCCGAGCGGCGCCAGGGCGCGAAACGCCCGCCCCACGTGCTCGTCACTACCCCCGAGTCGCTCTACATCCTCCTCACCTCCGAGTCGGGCCGCCGGGGACTGTCCGGAGTGCGCACGGTGATCGTGGATGAGATTCACGCGGTGGCCGGCGACAAGCGCGGCGCCCATCTCGCCCTCTCGCTCGAGCGCCTCGACGCGCTGGTGACCCAGGCGGGGGGCGTGCCGCCTCAGCGCATCGGGCTCTCCGCCACCGTGAGGCCCGTGGAGACGGCGGCGCGCCTTCTCGTGGGAGCGGCGCGTCCCCTGCCCGCCATCGTCAACGTCGGCCAGCGGCGCGATCTGGACCTGGCGGTGGAGATGCTCCGCGACGAGCTCGGCGCGGTGTGCACCCACGAGCAGTGGGCCGAGATCTACGATCGCGTCGCCGACCTCGCGCGCGCCCACCGGTCGACCCTGGTCTTCGTGAACACACGGCGGCTCGTGGAGCGGGTGACCCTGCACCTCGCGGAGCGCCTGGGCCAGGACGCGGTGGCTGCGCATCACAGCAGCCTGAGCAGGCAACGGCGCTTCGCCGCCGAGCAGCGGCTCAAGTCCGGCGAGCTGTCCGTGGTGGTGGCCACGGCTTCGCTCGAGCTCGGCATCGACGTGGGCGCGGTGGATCTCACCTGCCTCCTGGGCTCCCCGCGCTCCATCGCCACGGGGCTCCAGCGCATCGGCCGCTCCGGTCACGCCCTGGGCGCGGTGCCCAAGGGCCGGCTCTTTCCCCTCACCCGCGACCAGCTCATCGAGTGCGCGGCCCTCGTGCGGGCGGCGCGCCGCGGCGAGATCGACCGCATCGGCATGCGCGTGGCCCCCCTGGACGTCCTCGCCCAGCAGATCGTCGCGGCCTGCGCCGCCCAGGAATGGGACGAGGACCACCTCTTCGCGCTCTGCCGTCAGGCCGCGCCCTATGCGGAGATGAAGCGCGCGGACTTCGACGCGGTGGTGGACATGCTGTCCGAGGGCATCGCCACGCGCCGGGGCCGCGCGGGCACGCGCCTGCATCGTGACGCGGTCAACCGACGTCTCAAGGGCCGCCGCGGGGCCAGGCTCACCGCCCTCACGTCGGGCGGCGCCATTCCCGACAATGCCAACTACGACGTCGTGCTCGAGCCCGACGAGACCTTGATCGGCTCGGTGGACGAGGACTTCGCCGTCGAGTCCATGGCGGGCGACGTGATGCTGCTGGGCAATACCTCCTGGCGCATCCGGCGGGTGGAGAGCGGCAAGGTCCGCGTCGAGGACGCGGGCGGGGCGGCGCCCACCATTCCGTTCTGGCTGGGCGAAGGCCCTGCGCGCACGCTCGAGCTGTCGGCGGAGGTGGCGACGCTTCGCGACGAGGTGACGCGGCGGCTCGAGGCGCCGGACGGCGCCACACGATGGCTCATGGACGAGTGCGCCCTCGACGAGCGCGGGGCGGCGCTCGCGCGTGACTACATCGCCGCGGGGTACGCGGCGCTCGGGGCCATGCCCACGCGCGACACCATCGTGGCCGAGCGCTTCTTCGACGAGGCGGGGGGCCAGCAGCTCGTGATCCACGCGCCGTTCGGCGGCCGGATCAATCGCGCCTGGGGCATGGCGCTACGCAAGCGCATCTGCCAGAGCTTCGACTTCGAGCTGCAGGCCGCTGCCACCGACGACGGCGTCCTCCTCTCCCTCGGCCCCCAGCACAGCTTCCCCCTCGAGAGCGTCTTCCAGATGGTGCACCCGAGTGGGCTGGAACAGCTGCTGACCGATGCCGCGCTCCAGGCGCCCATGTTCGCCACGCGCTGGCGCTGGAACGCCACCCGCTCGCTGGCCCTCGTGCGCTGGCAGGGCGGGCGCCGCGTGCCGCCGTATCTCCAACGGATGCGCGCGGAAGATCTCCTCGCCTCCGTCTTTCCCGCCCAGCTCGGTTGCCAGGACAACGCCGTGGGACCGGTCGAGATCCCGGATCACCCGCTCGTGAACGAGACGCTGCGCGACTGCCTCACCGAGGCCATGGACGCCAAAGGGCTCAAGGAGCGGCTCCAGGCGCTCTTCAAGGGCGAGATCCGGGCCGTGGCGCGGGAGACGCCGGAGCCCTCCGTCTTCGCCCACGAGATCCTGAACGCCAACCCCTACGCCTATCTCGACGATGCGCCCCTCGAGGAGCGGCGCGCGCGGGCCGTCTCGCTCCGGCGCGGGCTGCCCGCCGAGATCGCCAACGACGTCGGCAAGCTCGACGCCGAGGCCATCGAGGCGGTCGTGGAGGAGGCGCGGCCCGATCTGCGCAACGCCGACGAGCTGCACGATCTCCTTCTTGACCTTGGCGCGCTGCCCGAGTTGGAGGTCGGCGCGTGGACGAACTGGCTCGACGAGCTGATTGCCGCCGGTCGCGCGACGCGCCTCCGCGCGGGCCGCCACGTCCTGTGGGTGGCCGCCGAGCGTCGCTCGCTCGCCGGCACCATCTGGCCCGAGGGGAGCTTCGAGCCCGACGTGGCCGAGCCGCCCGCGCGGCGCGCGCCGGGGTGGACGGACCGGGAAGGCGCCCTCGTCGAAGTGATCCGCGCGCGGCTCGGCCTCGTCGGCCCGACCCCGGCGGGAGCACTCGCCGGACCGCTCGACCTGACCGCGCCCGAGGTCAATTCGGCCCTCGCTCGCGTGGAGGGGGAAGGCAACGTTCTGCGGGGTCGCTTCACCCCCGGCGCGGCCCCCGACATCACGGAGTGGTGCGACCGGCGGCTTCTCGCCCGCATACATCGGCGGACCCTCGACCGCCTGCGGCGCGATATCCAACCCGTGAGCGCGGCCGACCTGATGCGCTTCCTCTTTGCCTGGCAGCACGTGAGCCCAGGCCTGCGGCTCCACGGCCGCGAGGGGCTTTCCCGCGTCATCGAGCAGCTCGAGGGCTTCGAGCTGGCGGCGGCAGGCTGGGAGCGCGAGGTGCTTCCCGCGCGCGTGGGGCGCTACGAGCCCGGCTGGCTCGACGAGCTGTGCCTCTCGGGTGAGGTGGCCTGGGGCAGGCTGCGCCGCCATGAAAGCACCCGTCACGCCGGACGACGGTTGTCCGGCTCCGTCCCCCTCACGCTCCTCCGCCGCCAGAATCTCGGCTGGCTGGTCGCGCCGCGCGATCTCACCGATGAGACGACGCTGTCCGGCCCCGCGCGAGACGTGCTCGCCCGCCTGCGCGACGCCGGCGCATCGTTCGTGGACGACATCGCCGCGCGGGTGCGGCGCCTGCGCGTCGAGGTCGAGGAGGCGCTCTGCGAGCTGGTCTCGGCCGGCCTCGTCACGGGCGACGGCTTCGCGGGGCTTCGGAGCCTGCTGCAGTCGGAGAAGCGCCGGCGTCAACGTCACGGACGCGGGCGGCCGCTCAGAGCGCCCATCGGCACGGGGCGGTGGGCGCTGCTCGACGCCCCCGCCCCTCCTCCGGCCGACGAGGTCCTCGAGGCCCGCGCCCGCCAGTACGTCCGCCGCTACGGCGTGGTCTTCCGCGACCTGATCGCGCGCGAGGCCGAGGCGCCCGCGTGGCGGGATCTGCTGCGGGTGTACCGCCGGCTAGAGATGCGCGGCGAGCTTCGCGGCGGGCGTATTGTCGGCGCCTTCGTGGGCGAGCAGTTCGCGGCGCCCGAAGCGCTGGAGGCGCTGCGGGCGATCCGGCGCGCGGCACCGAACGGGCAAGCGGTGCGGCTGTCCGCCTGCGACCCGCTCAACCTGACCGGCATCGTCACCCCCGGCGCGCGGGTTCCCGCGATGCTCGGCCGGTGGGTTTCGTATCGGGACGGCGTACCGCTGGTCGATGCCGCGGAGTCCGAGACACGGGAGGCTGCCGTCGCTTTGGTTTCGCCGAGCTAGACGCAGGAACACAAGAGCCCGGAGGCGGCACCGGTAGCCGCCGTCCGGGCTATGTTTCGTTAGGGCGCCGGGTCCTCGGACCCGGGCATCGCCCAGCGGATAAGCCGGGCGCTCAGTGTATCGGCGTTGCCTTCTTGTCGTGCGCCATCAGGATGAAGCCGCACCCGATGGCGCCGCCAGGTAGCCGGGTGGAGTCGTCTCCATTGTCACCTCCGTGGGGTTGATGGCACGACAGAAGCCGGCGCCTCAACTTCCGTCACCTCCATCAGAACGCCGAGCCCTCCTCCCGTCAAGTCCTATCTCCCAAAAGTCGGCCCCCGCCCGACATGCTGCGCTAGACTTGCTGGAATGACTGTGTCCGGGGCGGAGCTCGCCGAGCTTCTCGAGCGGCGCGGATTCGACTTCTTCGCCGGCGTGCCCTGCTCGCTGATCGAGGATCTGATCGCTACCCTCGAGAGCCATCCTCGCCTGCCGTATATTCCGGCGCCGCGCGAAGACGTTGCGGTCGGACTGGCCGCGGGCGCTTGGTTCGCGGGGCGGCGACCGGCCGTGCTGATGCAGAACTCCGGGCTCGGCACCAGCCTCAACGCCCTCGCCTCGCTTTCGCTCATGTATGGCCTCCCCTCCCTCCTCCTCGTGACCTGGCGTGGTCATCGTGGCAAGGACGCACCGGAGCACATCCTGACCGGCGAGATCTCGCCGCGCCTGCTCGAGCTGCTCAAGATCCCGCACCGCGTGCTCGCGGCCGACACGCTCGAAGCCGATCTCACCTGGGCGGTGGAAACGATGGATCGCGCGATGCAGCCGATCGCTCTGCTCGTACCGCCCGGTGTCGTCGAGGTCGGCAAAGCGGGGCACTCCGTCGCGAGGGAGCCCAAACCCTCGGCCGACTCCCGGCGCGCCGCCAGCCCGCGATCTCTTACGCCCCGCCTCTCGAGGCTGGACGCGATCGCCGCGGCGAGGAAGGCTCTCGGGCGCGAGCCCCTGATCCACGCCAACGGTTACATGTGCCGGGAGTCCTTCTCGCTCGGCGACCGGCCGGAGAACTTCTACATGATCGGCTCCATGGGGCTGGCCTCGGCGATCGGCCTCGGGTTCTCGCTGACGAACCGCGACACGCCGACCGTCGTGCTCGACGGTGACGGCAATCTCCTCATGAACCTCGGCATCCTCCCCCTCGCGGCCGCGCTGCACCCGCGGCGCTTCGTCCACATCGTGTTCGACAACGAGGTCTACGGGTCCACGGGCAGCCAGCGATCGATCACCACCGGGATTCGCCTCGACCGGCTGGCGGAGGCGGCCGGCTACCGGACGGTGGCCGCGATGACCGACGCCGACGAGATCACTCAGGCGGTGCGGACGGCCCTCGACAGCGACGGCCCGCATTTCATCCTCGCGAAGGTGACGGCCGACGAAGCGGAAGTCCGCCGCATTCCCTACACGCCGCACCAGCTTCGAGATCGTTTCCGCGCGAGCGTTCGCGCCTAACGGAGGACAATCGACCCATGCGCACGACCACCCGGCTCCGGCACCTCGTGACCCGCCCCGAGATCGCCTTCATGATGGAGGCCCATGACGGGATCTCCGCCCGCATCGTCGAGGAAGCCGGCTTCGAGGGAATCTGGGCGAGTGGGCTCACCTTGTCCGCCTCCTTCGGCGTGCGCGACAACAACGAGCTGAGCTGGACCCAGGTCGTCGACCATTGCGCCTTCATGGCCGAGGCGGCCTCGGTGCCCGTGCTGCTCGACGGCGACACCGGCTACGGCAACTTCAACAATATGCGGCGCCTCGTCCGAAAGCTCACGCAGGTGGGCGTGGGTGGGGTGGTGATCGAGGACAAGCTGTTCCCGAAGACCAACTCGTTCCTGCGCTCCGAGCTGCAGCCGCTGGCCGATATCGCGGAGTTCTCCGGCAAGATCAAGGCGGGCAAGGACAGCCAGCAGGACGCCGACTTCGTGCTGATCGCGCGCGTGGAAGCCCTCATCGCGGGCTGGGGTCTTTCCGAAGCGCTCAAGCGCGCGGAGGCCTACCACGCGGCCGGCGCCGACGCGATCCTCATCCACTCGAAGCAGTCGAGCCCGGCCGAGATCTTCGCCTTCCTCGCGGAGTGGGGCAATCGCTCGCCGGTGGTGCTCGTCCCCACCACGTACTGGCGCACCTCGACCGAGGACTTCCGCGCGCGGCAGGTCAGCATGGTCATCTGGGCAAATCACCTGCTGAGGTCCTCCATCGGCGCCATGCAGGAGACGGCGCGCCGGCTCCGCGCAGACGATTCGCTGCTGGCCGTCGAGCCGCAGGTGGCTCCCCTCCACGAGGTCTTCCGCCTCCAGGGGGACGCGGAGCTGGCCGAGGCGGAGCGGCGCTACCTGCCCGCTCGCGAATCCCTCTCCGCCGTGATCCTGGCCGCGGGCGAAGGCACGGACTTCGGCGGGCTGACCGCGCGCGTGCCGAAGGCGATGCTCCGGGTGCAGGGCCGGCCCATCCTGGCAAGACTCCTCGACGATTTCGCCTCGTTCGGCGGCCGGAACGCCGTCGTGGTGCGCGGCCATCGGGCGGAGGCCATCGACGTTCCGGGCGCGCGCTTCGTGGACAATCCGGACTTCGCGTCGACCAGTGAAGCGTATTCGCTGTCGCTGGCCGAGGGCGACCTCGGTCCCAGCACGCTCGTCGCGTTCGGCGACATCGTGCTGAAGCGGCACCTCATCCAGGCCCTGCTGGAGGAGGCGGGAGACGGGATCACCCTCGCCGTGGACAGCGCGCTCGCCGGCACCGCCGACACCGACCGCATCATCGCCGACCGCGCCGACACCGGTCGCTTCAGCTTCGACGAGGTACAGCTCCGCGCCATCGGCGCCACGGTGACGCCGTCTGAAGGCCACGGCGTGTGGATCGGGCTCATGCACTTGGGGCGCGACGGCGCCGGGTGGCTGGCGGAAGCCCTCCGCGAGGCGCGCGCCGACGGCAGCCTCCGCGCCGCGCGCCTGCGGGACCTCCTCGTCCGCGTGCTCGCCGCCGGTCACGCCGTGCGGGTGGTCTATGGACGAGGCGGCTGGGTCAACGTCAACGACGTGGCGGGCCTGGTCGATGCCTAGGGCCTCTGAGGCCTGACGCGGGAGGAGGCGACGCATGGCCGGTTTCTACCGCGAGAGCCATCGACAGCTTCAGGACCGCTTCGACACGCGCCGCCTCGCCGACCGACTCGACGAGCGCATCGTGCACGACCGGCTCACCGACAAGGAGCGCGCCTTCATCGAGCGGCAGGACATGTTCTTCCTCGCCACCGCCGACGCCGAGGGGCGGCCCAACTGCTCCTACAAGGGCGGCGACCCGGGCTTTGTCCGCGTGGTGGACGAGCGCACCGTGGCTTTCCCCAACTGGGACGGCAACGGCATGTTCCTCTCCGCGGGCAACCTGCTCGAGAACCCCAATGTGGGCATCCTCTTCATCGACTTCGAGCGCCAGAACCGGATGCGTCTGAACGGCGTGGCCAGCGTCGACGACCACGACCCTCTGCTCGCCGAGTTCCCCGGCGCGCAGCTGATCGTCCGCGTGCGCATCCGCGAGGTCTTCCCCAACTGCCCGCGCTACATCCACAAGCTCCAGCGCGTCGAGTCCTCTCCTTACGTGCCGCGACCCGGCTGCACGCCGCCCGTTCCCGACTGGAAGCGCAGTGACTTGGCGCGCGACGTGCTGCCGGCGAACGATCCCGCCAACGAGTAAGCGCCGGGCACGGCCGGGAGGGGGCGGGGGTCCGCTCCCGGGAGCACGCTGAGTCGCATTCCCCGTGGCCACTCTGGCCCGCCACGAGATTTTGGTTTTACGCTTCGGAGAATCTCCCCAGAAGATACGGCTCCCGGGAGCGGACCCCCGCCCCCTCCCGGCCTTTGTCTGCGTACTCCGACCCCGCTCCTGGCCCTACGACGCGGAAGCCTTGCCCGGATACCCGGACTGCTTGAGCGCCGCCGTGATCTCATCGAGGATGACGGGGTCGTCGATGGTGGCGGGCAGCGCGTATTCGGTGCCGTCGGCGATCTTCTTCATGGTGCCACGGAGGATCTTGCCCGAGCGCGTCTTGGGCAGCCGCTTGACCACGATGGCGAGCTTGAAGGCGGCCACGGGCCCGATGTGTTCGCGCACGCGCTCCACGAGCTGGCGAGAGAGCTCGGCGTCGGAGCGCTCCACGCCCGCCTTGGTGACCACGAAGCCCACGGGCACTTCGCCCTTGAGCGCGTCGGCCACGCCCACCACGGCGCACTCGGCGACATCGGGATGGCCGGATAGCACTTCTTCCATCCCGCCCGTGGAGAGCCGGTGGCCCGCAACGTTGATGATGTCGTCCACGCGGCTCATGATGTAGATGTATCCGTCCTCGTCCTTGAAGCCCGCGTCGCCGGTGAGATAGTGTCCGGGGTGCCGCTCGAGGTAGGACTTCTCGTAGCCCGCGTCATTGTTCCAGAGCGTAGGCAGGCAGCCGGGCGGCATGGGCAGGCGGATCGCGATGGACCCGATCTGCCCCGGCGGCACTTCCTGGTTCGCCTCGTCGAGCACGCGCACGTCGTAGCCCGGCATGGCCTTGGTGGGCGAGCCCGGCTTCACGGGCAGGGCGCCCAGCCCCACGGGGTTGGCGGCGATGGGCCAGGCCGTCTCCGTCTGCCACCAGTGATCGATGACCGGTACCCGCAACTTCTCCTCGGCCCAGTGAAGCGTGTCGGGATCGCAGCGCTCGCCCGCCAGGAACAGCGTGCGGAAGCGTGAGAGGTCGTACTTCCCGATATGGGTTCCCTGGGGGTCCTCCTTCTTGATGGCGCGGAAGGCGGTGGGCGCGGTGAAGAAGGCGTTCACCCCGTGCTGGGAGATCACTCGCCAGAAGGCGCCGGGATCGGGCGTGCCGACGGGCTTGCCCTCGTAGAGGATGGTCGTGCAGCCCTTGAGGAGCGGCGCATAGACGATGTAGGAGTGTCCGACGACCCAGCCGATATCCGAGGCCGCCCAGTACACTTCGCCCGGGCCCAATCCGTAGACATTGCCCATAGACCACTTGAGCGCCACCGCATGACCGCCGTTGTCGCGCACCACGCCCTTGGGCACGCCGGTGGTCCCGGAGGTGTAGAGGGTATAGAGCACGTCGGTGGCGGACACCGGCACGCACTCGACGGCGGGCGCGCCCGAGAGGAAATCTCCCCAATCGAGGTCGCGCCCCTTGGCGAGCGAGGCCTTCTCCTGCGGGCGCTGGAGCACCACGCAGCGCTCGGGCTTGTGGCGCGACAGCTCGATGGCCTGGTCGAGCAACGGCTTGTAGGGCACCACGCGTCCCACCTCGATGCCGCAGGAGGCCGAGAGGATCATCTTCGGCGTGGCATCGTCGATGCGCTTGGCCAGCTCGTGGGAGGCGAAGCCGCCGAACACCACGGAGTGGATGGCCCCGATGCGCGCACAGGCCAGCATGGCCATGATCGCCTCGGGCACCATGGGCATGTAGATAATGACGCGGTCGCCCACCCCGACGCCCTGGCGCCGCAGCGCCCCGGCCGTCCGGGCCACTTCGTCGCGGAGCGCGTCGAACGTGTAGGCGCGCACCGTTCCCGTCACGGGGCTGTCGTAGATGAGGGCGAGCTGCTTGCCGCGCCCGCGCTCGATGTGGACGTCGAGCGCGTTGAAGCAGGTATTGAGCCGGCCCCCCACGAACCAGCGATAGTAGGGTGGACGCGAGTCGTCGAAGACTTTGTCCCAGCGCCGATCCCAGTAGATGTCCTCGAGACGAGGCCGGCCACGGCGAACAGGATACCGGCGAAGCTCGCGAGCTGGGCGACTCGATACGAGCCCGCCCAGAAGCTGTCGACTCTCAGGGCCTCGATGCACAACCGCCCCACCGAATACAGGCCGATATACCAGAAGAACAGCCCGCCCGGCCGGTCGTGCCATCGTGGCCGGAGCCAGCAGACGAGCAGGGCGAAGACCACGAGGTCCCACAAGGATTCATAGAGGAAGGCCGGGTGGAAGCGCTCGGCGCTCTGGAACTCGAGGGGCCGGCGCTTCGGCGATATGTAGAGCCCCCACGGGAGATCCGTCGGTCGGCCGAACGCCTCCTCGTTGAAAAAATTCCCCCAGCGCCCGATGGCCTGCGCCACGGCGCCGGCCGGCCCCACGAGATCGAGCGTTCGCAGGACGGGCAGGCCGCGCCGCGCGGCGACCACGGCGCCGACGATCCCTCCAACGATGAGGCCGCCGTGAATGGCGAGGCCCCCTTCCCACACCGCGGGAATCTTGTCCCAGTGTCGGCCGTAGTAGTCCCAGTTGAATGCGACCTCGTACAGCCGCGCGCCGATATAGCCGGTCACGGCCGCCCAGGCCGCGCTCCCGATCACGTCGTCCGGGGGAAGCCCTTCGACGCGGGCCTGGCGGTCCAGAAGCCAGAGGGCGACCACGAGGGCGATCGCGGTGGTGAGTCCATACCAGCGCACGGAAAACGGGCCGAGCTGGACGAGGATGGGGCCGGGCGAGGCGAACATGTCTCCGTAGCCTACATCATCGTCGAGCGTAGAGGGTCAGCGCCCATGGAGTCGGCGACCTTCCTGGTAGGGAAAGATGTCGACGATCTCGCCCGCGCGGTGCAGAGCCTGCATGCGATTCCAGAAGTCCGCGTCGAAGAGGTCGCGGTGGGCCTCGAGAAAGATCTCGCGCAGCTCGCCGTGGAGACCGATGAAGGGCAGGAACTCCTCGGGGAACATGTCGTGCGGTCCCACATAGAACCACGGCTCGGCCGACATCTCCTCTTCGAGGGTGCGCGCCTCGGGCAGGCGCCGGAAGTTGCAGTCGGTGAGGGGGGCCAGCTCGTCGTAGTCGTAGAAGATGACCCGGCCGTGGCGGGTGACGCCGAAGTTCTTCAGGAGCACGTCCCCGGGAAAGATATTGGTGGCGGCGAGGTCCTTGATGGTCTGGCCGAAGTCGAGGGCGGCGGCCCGCCCCGCCGCCGGCTCGGCCTCGCGAAGATAGAGATTGAGCGGGCGCACCCGCCGCTCGACGTAGAGGTGCCGAATCACCACGCGATCGCCGTCCACGGTCACGGTGTCGGCCGTCTCGTCACGCAGCTCGGCGAGCAGCTCGTCGCCGAAGCGGTCGCGCGGGAAGGTCAGGTGCTCGAACCTCTGGGCGTCGACCAGCCGGCCCGCCCGGTCGTGGCGGAAGACCAGCTCGTAGCGGTCGAGGACCTGACGCCGGCTGGTCTGCTTCGGGGGGGCGAAGCGGTCGCGGATGACTTTGAAGACGACATCGTACGAGGGCAAGGTGAAGACCACCATGACCATGCCGCGGTCGCCCTCCGCGAACTCGAATCGGTCCGTTGAGGCGGCGAGATGGCGGCTCAGATCGCGAAAGAACTCGGCCTTGCCATGGCGATCGTAGCCCAGGGCGATGTAGAGCTCGGCCACGCGCTTGGCCGGCATGATCGACTTGAGGAAACTGATGGCGGGGCGGGGCGCCTCCACGTCGACGTGGAAGTAGGAGCGCGTAAAGCTGAAGACGATGCTCGCCTCATCCTCGGACAGGAGCACGGCATCGACCACCAGGCGATCGCCGTCGCTCACGAGGGCGATCACCAGCGGCAAGAGGCGCCCGCCCCCGCGGATGCGGCCGATGAGATAGGCGCCCTTGTTCCGGTAGAACACGGGGTCGAGCAGATCCACGACCTCGATCGGCTGGGCGCCCCAGGCCGCCGCGCGATGCCGGTCGATGGCGTCCGCGATCACCGCCGCGTCGAAAGCGATCGGCTGGTTCGACACGCGTCGGCTCCCCAGCAGGCTCGTGACGAGGGCGACTGTACTCTCGCGCGGTGGATAGGACGTGAAGACCGGCGTCGCCGCCGGCCCGCGTGGCCGGTCGTATTCCGCATCCACGAACTCCAGCGCGGGATCGACGCCGACGGTGTCCAAGAGGCGCCGGGTCACCGAGTTGAAGAATGTCTGGGCGAGCTCGTGGTCGGCGCGGTCCCCTACCGCCTCGAGATAGATGCGCTTGGCCTCGGTCCACACAGACCGACCGGCCGCGCGCATGCCCAGCTCGTCGCGCAGCTGGGCGATCGCGCTCGTGACGAATCGACCGTGAAGGTCGAGCCGGTCCCGGGCGTCCTGTTGTATGCCTTGCCACTCGCGGCGCTCGTGGCGCAGAGCTGCGCGGTGCGTGATCTCCCGGAACTCGCGAAGGTAAGCCTCGTAGGCGCGCTCGATCACCACCGCGCCGCGGGAGGCCACACGCGAGTGCTCAGCGCTCACCGTCGCGCGACGAGCCGTGGCGACGGCTGGCCCACGTGGATGTGGGCGCCCGAGGTCTGGCCAGGCACCGTCCCCCATGCCGCGATGAAGGGAATCCCGCTCGAGCGGAGGTAGGTCATGAGGGCGCGGCCTTCCGGGCTGTCGGGATGGAGGGCCACGTCCAGGGCATTGCGATGGTCGAAGCCCATTCGGTCGTGGAGCGCGGTCTGGCCGAATGCGCTGATGGGCAGCGCCCGCCCGAAGGTGCTCTGGAAGAAGCGCTGGAGCTTCGGGGTGTCGACGGCCAGCGACCACTCCGCTAGGCCCGCGAAGCGAACGAGGCCCGCGATCTCCTCGTACTGTCCGCGCGCGAGGGGTCGCTCCCTCGCGACATCGGCCATGCGCGCCTCGCCCATCATGCGATCCGCGGCGGCCATGTCCCGCCGCGTGTCGTCCACGTCCTTCTGCGCGGCGGCCACCGTGCGCTTCCCTGCCCGCACCTCGCTCTCCGAGAGGGCGCCGCGCTCGTAGAGGTCCTGCCGCGCCGCCGCCAGCTCCGTCTGCCGCTCGAGCTCCCGTTCGAACATGGCGAGCACGGGGGGAAGGGTGGCTCGATACTTCGCGATGTCCCGCTTGGCATTGGCGGCGAGCTTCTCGAGCTGGCCCGCATCGGACCGCGCGGTAGAGGAGGAGCGCGAGCTCTGAGCGAACGATACGGACGCGGCGACGAGCAGGAGAACGGTGGCCATCACGACCCGGACCACCACACGAGGAACCGGCCGCTTCAGCATCGGATCCGGCCGACGAGACGACGCGACCACTACGAGGACTGCTTGCTCCTGATCTGGGCTATCTTGCGGTCCCGCTCGCCAGCCAGCCGCTCTTTGTCGCGGCGGAGATTGTCGTTCAACCGCTCGATCTCCTCGTGGGACGCGGCGCCGGTGAGGGCGGCCTGGTGCAGGATGTCCAGCTCCGCCACCTTCGCGGTGTGGAACTGGCGCGCGTCGGCGATGGCGGCCTTCTGCTCCTCGGTGAGTGGGCGTTCGTCGACGCTCGCCTCTTTGTCCTTCTGCCGGAGGCGCTCCATCGCCAGCTCGAACGAGCTCTTCGGTCCCTCGTTGGCCATGCGCCCTAGTGTAGCAGAGGCCCCGGCTAGTTTATCCACGCCGTGGCCTGGGTGAGGGAGCACAGCTACCTCGAGCTGATGCACAAGACGTCGACGATCCGCGTTATCGGCTGAGAGGCTCGACGAGCTCCGGCCCCTCGTTGCCCGGCGATGACACGAGGGCGGACACGGGATACGCCTCCATGCGCTCGGCGGGCAGCGGACGCAAACACGCCAGCAGGTCCGCGGTGTCCGTCACGCGCGGGTCAAGCCAGCGCTCTTCGTCGGAGCGCTCCAGTATCGCGGGCATCCGGTTGTGGATCTCCGCGAGCAGATCGTTCGGCGCGGTGGTGATGATGGTGCAGGTTGGCGGAAGGCCCGGGCCGGCCGGAGGCGTCCAGAGTCCGGCGAACGCGAAGAGGCCGTCCCTGACCTTCACGTAGTAAGGCTGCTTGCGCTTCTGCCCCGGCACGGCCTTCCACTCGTAGAAGCCATCGGCGGGCACGAGGCAGCGGCCGCGCTTGAACGAGTCCTGGAACATCCGGCTCGTTGCGAGGGTCTCCGCCTTCGCATTGATGGGCGCCGCCGAGCTTCCCTTCATCCAGGCGGGGCGGAAGCCCCAGCGGGCCATGAGGAGGCGGCGGCCGCCCGCGGTGGCGACCACCACGGGCACGCTGAGCGACGGCGCCGTATTATAGCGCGGGGTCAGATCTTCGCGGTCCTCGTCCTCGACGGTGATCCCGAATCGCAGGGCGAGCTCGTCGAAGGCGGAGGTTTGCGTATAGCGCCCGCACATCGCGGAGGCGGGTTAGCTCTGCTTCAGGGCGAGCCGCACCCGTGGGAGCACGTCGCGCGCCATGCGCGCGGTATAGCCGCGCTCGAGATCGTCGGGCGAGGGCGGGTTGGGGATCGGATGGAGGACCACGTAGTCGAACTCCGCGGGGGCCCGGCGGAGCGTGTCGATGAGCTGATCCGCGATCTCGGCCGGTCCACCGCGCAGGCTGAACGCGTCGGCCGCGCTCGCGAGCAGGAAGTCCACGACGCGGCCACTCGCCTCGAGATCTGGTGCGTGGTGAAAATCGGGGAAGACCTGCCGTTCCCGCTTCAGCGTCTCCGGGCTGGGGCCCATCCACTCGAGGCGCGGCGGATCGAAGAGGGCGGGCGAATACTCGTAGTAGCCGGCCGCCATGGACTTGGCCATGATGAGGGCGGAGCCGGGCTCGTCCACGAGCACGGTGTGGAACACCGCGCCCAGCCGGACCGACGCCGGATCGCGTCCCACATCGGTGGCGCCGGCTCGGATCGCCTCCACGGCCGTGGCGATATTCGCCGGATGCGTGCCCACCCGGATGAAGACTCCGTCGGCGACTCCGCCGGCCATGCGGAGCGTCCGCGGACCGCCCGCGGCTATCCAGATCGGCACGGGCCGGTGATGGGGCAGGCTCGCCGGCCGCTCGGCGCCCACCTCCACTGAGTCTCCATCGAGCAGCGCGCGCATCAGACGCGTGCCCGCCTCCAGCTCCTTCACGCGGGCGGGCCGCAACCCCGCCAGCCTCACCGCCGTGTCGCCCACGCCCCAGCCGATGATGGTGCGGCCGGGCGCCAGCTCGTCGATGGTGGCGATGGAAGACGCGGTGACGCTCGGATGCCGGTTGACGGGATTCGCGAGGAGCGGCCCCAGCGTGATGCGCTCGGTTGCCTTGGCCGCGGCGGCGAGCAACACATAGGTGTCGCGGCGCCGGAGCTGCGAATCCGGCTGCAGCGCCGCGTCCCAGCCCAGGATCTCCGCGCGCCGGACGTCCGCCGCGAAGAGATCCACCGAGCGGGAATCGAACCGGTTGAGTCCGAATAGCGGAACGTTCATGGCTGCCTCCCTCGTGTCGGCCCAGGCATGCTCACTGCGCGCGATCGTAGATGACCTGCCCGCCCCGTATCGTGTAGCGGACGCGGGCGAGTGTTCGTATCTCCACCGCGGGATCACCGTCGAGGGCGACCAGATCGGCGGGGCTCCCCCCCGCGATCACTCCCGCGCCGGCTCCCCCGTGGAATCGCTTGGCCGGCGCCGTGGTCAGGGTGGTGAGGATCGCGGCGAATCCGAGGCCCGCGCCCTGGAGCAAGACATACTCGTCGGTGGGATCGTAGTCGGTCACGTAGCCGACGTCGGTGCCGAAAATGAGCTGGCCGCCCGCCTCCACGAATGCGCGCACCTGCGCCTCGGCATTCGCCTGCGTTCTCTGGATGGCCACCGCGGGCACACCGTACCGCCCCAGCTCCCACGGCCAGAGCTTGAGGGTCGGCACCATGGCCATGTTCGCCTCGCTCATGCGACGCGGCAGCGCACGGTCCCACGCTGGTCCCGACGGGAAGGTGTGGGCGAGCACGTCCACGCCGCCCTCGAGCGCGGCGAGCGCGCCGGCAGTGTTGGAGGGATGAGCGAACACCGGCTTCCCGTGACGGTGCGCCACTTCGACGGCGGCCCGCACGACATCGGTGGACATCACGACAATGGAGTCCTTCGTGGCCCAGGACCCGGTGAAGAGCTTGACCCCGTCGATGCCGGTGTTTTCGAGCAGCCGCTCCACGAGGGTGGTGGCACGCTCGGGACTGGCGAGCTCGGGCAGGCGCGCGGGCAGCACATAGAAGGGGCTGCCCCCCACGGGCACGAAGCCTCCTCCCATGATCATGATCCGCGGGCCCGGTATCTCTCCCTCCTCGATCCGGCGCCGCAGCGCGAGCGTGTTCTCCGCCCGGGATCCCGTGTCCACGGCATTGACGACGCCCCAGCGGGTCAGCATGGCCCGCAGGCGCGCGGTGAGCTCCGCCGCCGTCCGGGAGACAGCGGGTTCGAACCTGGCGTCGGTGAAGTGCACGTGAGCGTTCCAGAATCCCGCGGTCACGGTGAGCCCGGTGCCGTCGAGGACGGTGGCCTGGCCCGGCACGCGAACCTGATCGCGCCGCCCCACCGCGCTGATGGTGGCCCCGGTCATGACCACCACGCCGTCCGTGATGGGCGGATTGCTGGGCGCGGTGTAGATCCGGGCGCCCACGATGGCGAGCGTCTTGCCTGCGCCAGACGAGCTCTGATCGGTCGGACCGGAGCCGCCCGCGCTCGGAGCACGACAGCCGGCCAAGCCGAGGGCGAGACACACGGTGGCGAGCGTTTTCACTCCAGCGAGGCGTGGCACGGCGGAAGTATACGATGGCGCACGAAGGCACGCCACGACGGACAGGCTAGCGTCGCACGTTCAGGTTCAGCACCGTGCCGCGGCACCCGGCGCGGGGCCCGTCGGTGACGCTGATCACGTAGTGCTTGTCCCATGCTCCGTGGTCCACGATGACGACCTTCGCGCCCGTCTCGGCGATGCAGCTCACGAGCGGATACACTTCGATGGCGGGGGCGTTGGCGCGGGCGAGGGCGATGCCGTCTTGCATCGCCTCCGGGGTGCGCCACACGATAATGGCCGTCATGGTGCCGAAGGGCACGAGAGTGGCCGCGCTCCCGATCTCTGCGCGATCGGGGGGACTGGCCGCTTGGGCGTACTGCCGCAGCGTGCCCCGGGACGGCGAGCCCTCGTCCGCCGACGCGGGACTACGCCCCTCCAGGAAGGCGAACGTGAGCAGGCACGCCACGAGCGACCACGCGATGGATGTCCTCACCCGTCCAGTCTAGGCGATGAGGCCGGAACGCGCCTAAGGGTACCCCCGCGGGAAATTGGCGTATGATTCAGCTCTCTTGAGGGAAGTCGAGCCGAGACGCCTGAACCAGCGAGGGACGCGATGAGTGACGATGCCGCCTATCAAAGCCTCCGAGGCTTTATTTCGCTGCTGGACCGTACGCATCCCGGCGAGGTCGTGCGCATCGCCGAGCCAGTGGATCTCGCCTATCAGATGCAGGCGCTCGCTCTCGAGCTCGAGCGACGGCGGCGCTTTCCCGTGCTCCTCTTCGAGCAGGTTCGCGGTCACTCGATTCCCGTGGTCTCGAACGTCATGGCGAGCCGGAAGGGGCTGGCCACCGCTCTGGGCGTGGGCGAGACGGAGCTGCCCGAGAGCTATGCCGCCCGGCTCAAGGAGCCGGTGAAGCCCGTGGTGCTCGCGCGCGCGCCCTTCCCGGTCGACGTGCGACGCGGCGAGGCGGCCGATCTCGGCGCCCTGCCCATCCCCACCTACTTCCCAGGAGACGGCGGGCCCTATCTGACGGCCGGGCTTCTCATCGCTCGCGACCCGGCCACCGGAGTGTCCACCGCGGGCTTTCACCGCTTCCAGGTGAAGGGGCGGAACCGTCTCGGCGTGAGCCTGCACTCGCGGCGGCGCATGTTCGATTTCCAGCAGCGGGCGGAGCAGGCGGGACAGAGCCTCCCCTGCGCCATCGGCCTGGGCCTCCATCCCGCCGTCGGCATGGGATCGCTCTCCTATCCCGCGCCCGAGATCTCGAAGTTCGAGGTGGTGGGTGGGCTCTTCGGCGAGCCGATGCAGCTCCGGCGCGCGGAGACGATAGACCTCGACGTTCCCGCCTGGGCGGAGATCGTCATCGAGGGCGAGATCGTGGCCGGCGAGCGCGAGCCCGAGGGTCCCTTCGGCGAGTTCACCGGCTACTTCTCGCGACGCAGCACGGACAATGGCGTGGTCCCCGGGGTACGCGCGGTGCACGTGCCCACCTCGGGCGGCGCGTCCTTCACCGCCTACGTGTCGATCAAGCAGACGCGGCCGGGCGAGGCCAAGCACGCGATCTCGGTAGTGCTGGGAGTGGATCACTACCTCAAGCTGGTGGTCATCGTGGACGACGACATCGACGTCTTCGACGAGTCGGACGTGCTGTGGGCCATGGCCACCCGCATGCAGGCCGATCGCGATCTGCTCGTGATCGGGGGAAGCCTGGGCGCCATCCTCGACCCCTCGGCCAGCCCCGACGGGCTCACGGCCAAGCTCGGCATCGACGCCACCCGCGGCCTCGGCCAGACGTCGGCGGAGAAGCTCGTCATGTCCGACCCGCCCATGGAATGGGCGCGAGAGCTCGCCGACCGGATCAGTCGCTCCTGAGCCGGCCGCCCTTACCTGTCGCCGACCACCAGCTTCTCGTGGAGGGCGCTCAAGATCTCGGCAACGGCCGCGGAGGCCCAGACATCAAAGAAGGGTGAAGCCTGTAGCGCCCCGAACTCGCGCATGGCGCGCTCTTTCGTCTGCTCCGCGCTCTCGCCGGGCCGCGCCGCCTGCTGGCGGCCGCGGATGCCGTCCTTGTTGTAGATGGCGGGGTACTCGAGGTAGCGATGAAGCTCCGTGAAGTCCTTGGTGTAGAAGACCGCCACCGGCACCGACGCCCACTCTCCGCCGTTCTTCTTGTTCAAGAACTCGAGCATGAGGTCGTGGTTGGCGTCAGGGGACCCCGCCGGATCGGGCGTTCTCGTTCCCAGGATCTTCTTGCCATCGCGGTTGAAGATGCGGAGCTCGAGCCCACCCGCCTCAGCCAGCCGAGCGAAGACCGGCACGTCGCGACGGCAATCCGACGACCAGTCCTCCGAGATCACGAGGATCTTCGCCGGGCCGCCCGGTTGAGCGGCCAGCCACTTGATGGCGGCCGTCTGGTCGTCGCTGAGCCGCGTCCTCGCGTAGCGGTCGCGGAAAACCGCGCTGTTGTCCTTGCGGGGGGCGCTGAACGATCCGCCGTCGGGGAAATAGCCGCCGAAGGCCTCGCGGGCGAGGTTCTCCTCGCTGCCCGTGTACTTCACGTACTCGTCGAAGGTCATGCCCTTGGCGAACCGGTCGGGTGTGACGACGCTCTGGGCCACGGTGTCCCTCCCTAGCCTTTGTAATTCTCGTTCGGTCGCTTCATCTCGAAAATGTCGTGGATGTGCGAATACTGGTTCCCGGCGAGGCGGCCCACCGGCTGGAGCCGGTGGATGTCGATGCGGCCGGTCTTGACGTCGTAGACGTCGTCGCGCACATGGAAGTAGACGATCTCGCCGAACACCACGCTGTGCGGGCCGCGGCCCGCGGGCACGATCTGCACGACCTTGCACTCCATGCTGATAGGCGCGCTGAGGAGCCGCGGCGCGCGCACCATGATCCCGGGCGCCATCTCGAGCCCGGCCAGCGCGAACTCGTCGATCTCCGGCGGGTACTCGCCCGACGTGGCGTTCATCGCCTCGGCATGGTCGTCGTCGACCACGTTCACCACGAAGTCGCCCGTGTGCTCGAGGTTGTGCACGGTGTCTTTCTTCCCGTTCTCGCGCCGGCCCGACGAGAAGGCGATGGTGGGCGGGTCGTTGCACACGCCCATGAAAAAGCTGAAGGGGGCAAAATTGGGCACGGCGTCGGCAGCCATGGTCGACACCCAGGCGATCGGGCGCGGGACGACGCAGCCGATGAGCAGCTTGTACGACGCGGTGATGCCGATGGCCTGAGGGTCGAGCTCCATAGGGAATTCTCCGTTCGGCGTCTGGGGAACGTTTACTTGGCGAAGTGATCCCGCGCCAGGGGCGGGCGCACGTCGGATCCCGAGAAGAGCAGCTGGACGATGATCTCGACCGAAGCGTTACCGCCGAGCCCGCGGCAGCCGATGGCCGCGCGGGTCGGCTTGCCCCGATCGCCGTAGAGCTCCACGAGCAGGTCGGCCGCGCCGTTGATCACCCGGGGCTGATCGTTGAAGCCGGGAGCCGAGTTCACGAAGCCCGTGAGGTGGACGATCTGCTGCACGCGATCGAGATCGCCCAGCGCGTACTTCACCGCGGCCAGCGTGGTGAGCGTGCAGTAGCGGGCGGCCTCGTAGCCCTGCTCGAGGGTGAGGTTCTCCCCGACGACCCCGGGGAGATAGAGCTTGCCGTCCTTGATGGGCACGGTGCCGGAGAGGTGGAGCATGTTCTGCACTGCGAAATGCGAGATGTAGTGGGCGCCCGAGGCATTGGTCCGGTACAGATCCTCGAGGTCCGGCACCGTCAGCCCCCGCCCCTTCAGTTTCTCCTCGACCGTCATGTCGTCCTCCAGGACTACGATGACCTGCAGCTCTCCGCGCCGATCCTGCCAGATCGCCGAGAACAGGTCAAACGCGCAGCTCGATCGAGTCACGCTCGGCCGTCGGGAACGCCTCCCGGACCTCAGGGGATCGCCCGTGGATTCTTCGGCGCTCCCGTGAGTGATACGCTACCACCCGTGGCGAAGTTGACCATACGCATCGAGCCGTCCGGCCAGCCTACGGTATCGCGATCGGGCGCGAGCACAGGAGGCGGTGGCATGCGATTCATCGGACATCTCGCGGTGGCTCTCGCGGTAGTGCTGCTTGCCACCACCGGCGCGCGCGCGCAGGATATGACCCTGTCGGTCGCGGTCAGCCTGAAGGACGTGACGGAGGAGCTTGGACGCACGTTCATGGCTGCGCACCCCGGAGTGACGCTGCGCTACAACTTCGGCGCCTCCGGCGATCTCCAGAAACAGATCGAGGCGGGCGCTCCCATCGATGTCTTCCTCTCCGCCGCGCAGCGGCAGATGGACGAGCTGGAAAAACAGGGCCTCATCGTCGTAACATCCCGGCGCGCGTTTGCCCGCAATCTGCTCACCGTGATCAAGCCGTCGGACTCGAAGGTCGACATTGCGGGGGCGGCCGATCTGCTCGAGGCGCGCGTGGGCCGCGTGGCCATCGGCAATCCCAAGACCGTGCCGGCCGGGCAGTACGCCGAGGAGAGCCTGCGCGCTCTCGGCTTCTGGGAGCGTCTGCAGCCGAAGCTCGTGTTCGCGGAGAACGTACGGCAGGTGCTCGACTACGTCGCGCGTGGCGAGGTCGAAGCCGGCTTCGTCTACACCACGGATGCCGCCACACGCGCCCAGGGAGTGAAGGAGACCTTCCGTCCATCCGAGGACAGCTATCGCCCGGTCGTGTATCCCGGAGCCGTGGTGGCGGCGTCCAGGCAGTCGGCACTCGGGCAAGCCTTCCTCGATCTCCTCGGCGGTCCGCAGGGCCGAGCGGTGCTGGGTCGCTTCGGCTTCCAGCCGCCTCCGACGCCTTCGATGGGGAAGCAATGACCCGGTAGCAACGGGCTGAGCCCTCAGGTCCTTCGTTTCACTCCCTCCTCAACTGACCCGATTTTCGGTTCACTTGCTCATCTTCTTCTCTCTGCCGCTTCGATCGGTCTCCCTGGGGCTTGCACCACGTCTCAGGAGGGCGGGGTCGTGACAGGCACGAGTCCGGCGTCTCAAACCGTGTCGTATTCGAACGGACAGTATCGCCTCTACGGGAACGGAACGACCGCCGCGCCCTATTTTTGGGTGTGGGTACCGACGGGAGTGACGGCGCCCGCGCCACCCGCGGATACTTCCAATTCCTCGGTGGCGTTCCAAGGGGGGCGCTATCAGCTTCGCGGGAACGGTTCGACCACATCTCCCTACTACTGGGTGTGGGTGCCCGCGGGAGCTAACGTAGAAGCCACCATGCCGCCTCCGCCGTCGCTTCCTGTGAGCAGCGCGAGCGTGGGAATGGCGCGCAGGGGTAGTGAGCCCTGCGCGTCACGACCGGACCCGGGACGACTCCTGGCCATATAGCCTTGACGCCCGCCCCACCCTTTGGATAGTATCTGGCCACGAGAGACGTGGCCTTGACGCCCTATCATCGGAGGTGAGCGCCATGACCTGGGAAGCACCGGACTTCATCGAAGTGAAAATGGACGCCGAGATCAACTCCTACCAGGACGACTTCGACCGGGAACAGGACGACCGCTTCTAGCAAGCGGCCGCCCGAGCAGACCTCGCAGCCCCTCGCCCGGCCACTGGCCGATCGAGGGGTTGTCGCGTCTCCGGGGACTTCATCGTGCGCATCCGGGTGCTGGGTTCGGCGGCCGGCGGCGGCTTTCCGCAATGGAACTGCGGCTGCCCGAACTGTCGCGGCGTGCGCGCCGGCGCCATTCGGGCCACGCCGCGCCGACAAGAGTCCGTCGCGATCAGCTCTGGGGACGGTGGTTGGTTGCTGTTGAACGCCTCCCCGGAAATCCGCGAGCAGATCGAGGGCTTCGCTGGCCTCCATCCGCAGGGGCCACGGCACTCGCCCATCCACGCCATCGTCCTCACCAACGGCGATCTCGACCACACCCTCGGCCTGCTTTCGTTGCGCGAATCCTACCCGCTCGTGGTCTACGCGACCGAGCGCGTACGCCGGGGATTCACGGAAGGCAACGTCCTTTACCACACGCTCCAGCGATTCCCCACCCAGGTCACGTGGCGCCCCCTCACCCTCGGGTCTGAGAGCGAGCTGACGGGCATCGACGGGAGCGGCAGCGGGCTCTGGATCGAGGCGGTACCGGTTCCGGGAAAGCTACCCATTCATCTCGAGAGCCAGGGTGCCGGCGATCCGGAAGACAATATCGGGCTCCGGATACACGAGGCATCCACCGGCCGCCGCCTCGCCTACTTTCCTGCCGCGGGCGGCCTGACGCCCATCGTGGGCAAGGCCATTGAAGATGCCGACTGCGTGTTCTTCGACGGAACGTTCTGGTCGGGGGACGAGCTTCCCGCCCAGGGGCTCGGCACGAAGCGCGCCGACGACATGGCGCATCTGCCGGTGGGCGGGGCTGCGGGAAGCCTGGCCGGCCTGCACGGCCTCCGCGCCGCGCGTCGCATCTACATCCACGTCAACAACACGAATCCGCTTCTGCGCGAGGACTCCGCGGAGAGGAAGGAAGCCGAGGCCGCGGGCTGGGAGATAGCGTGGGACGGCATGGAGGTGAGTTTGTGACGATCGCGTCGCCCCGGCCTCCCCTCTCGCGAGACGAGTTCGTCGCCTGGGTGCGGCGCGAGGGCGAGGCACGCTACCACGACCACCACCGCTATCACGCCCTGATGCACGAGGGGAAGCTCACGCGCATCCAGCTCCAGCAGTGGGTGCTGAACCGTTACTACTATCAGACGCGCATTCCCATCAAGGACGCCATCATTCTGTCGAAGTCGGAAGATCCCGCGTTCCGCCGCATGTGGATCCGCCGCATCCGCGATCATGACGGCGACGAAGCCGGCGAGGCGGGGCTCGATCTCTGGCTCCGCTTGGCCGACGGCGTCGGTCTCGACCGGCGAGAGGTGGAGAGCTGTCGCTCGGTGCTCCCCGGCGTGCGCTTCGCCTGCGATGCCTACGTGGAGCTGGTGCGCGAACGCACGCTCGTGGAGGCGGTGGCCTCGTCCCTCACCGAGTTCTTCGCCCCGGATCTCATGTCCAAGCGGGTGCTCGCCTGGGAGACGCACTATCCGTGGGTCAGCCCGGAAATGCTGGCCTATTTCCGCTCGCGGGTACCGCGCGCCCGGCGCGACTCCCAGGAGGCCATCGACTTCGTCATCGAGCACGCGACCACCTATGAGATGCAGGAGCGCTGCGTGGTCGCCCTCATCCGCAAGACGGAGATCCTCTGGCACCTCCTCGATTGCGCCTACGCCGCCTACATCGAGCCCGGCTGGGGTCCGGGCGGAGCGCGGGCCAGTTGATCTCCACGGAGAGCCGGCCCCGACTCGCCGCCAAGGCCCGTCTCCGGTTCGACCGCAAGTCCTCGCGCTACATGCTGCTCTATCCCGAGCGCGGCCTCGTGCTCAATCCCACGGCCGCCGACGTGCTCCAGCGCTGCGACGGCCTCCGCACCGTGGGCTCCATCGTGGAGGAGCTGGCGCAGCAGTACGGCCACGAAGTCCCGGCGGTCGAGCGCGAGGTGATGACGTTTCTCCAGACCATGACCGATCGCGGCCTCGTCCTCGCCGAGGTATGAGCGAGCCCGCACGGCCGTATACGCTGGTGGCCGAGCTGACCTACCGCTGTCCCCTCCGCTGCGTCTACTGCTCCAACCCCCTCGACTATGGGCGCCACCGCGACGAGCTCGACACGGAGACATGGCTCCGCGTCCTGGGCGAGGCGGAGGACCTGGGCGTGGTCCAGCTCAATCTCACGGGGGGCGAGCCCCTCGTACGTGACGATCTCGAGACCATCATCGCGGAGGCGCGGCGCCTCGATCTCTACACGAACCTCATCACCAGCGGGATTCCCCTGCGCCGCGAGCGGCTCGCGCGATTTCGCGAGCTCGGCCTCGACAATGTCCAGATCTCCATACAGGACACGGACGCCGCGGGCTCGGATCGCATCGCGGGACGGCGGTCCTTCGACCGCAAGCTGGCGATCGCGGGCTGGGTGAAGGAGCTGGGCTTTCCCCTCACCCTCAACACCGTCCTCCATCGGGAGAACCTCGACCACGTCGCGGACATTATCGCGCTCGCCGAGCAGCTCGGCGCCGATCGCCTCGAGCTGGCCAATACCCAGTATCTCGGCTGGGCCCTCCCCAATCGGGCCGCCCTCCTCCCCACCCAGGCCCAGCTCACGCGGGCCCGCGAGGTCGCGGCCGAGGCGAGGCGCAGACTGCGCGGCAAGATGGAGGTGCTCTTCGTCACACCCGACTACTACACCGACCTGCCCAAGGCCTGCATGGACGGCTGGGGCCGGCGCTTCATCGTGCTGAGTCCCGCTGGGCTGGTTCTGCCCTGTCACGCCGCGCATACCTTGCCCGGACTCCACTTCGACTCGGTGAGAGAGAGGCCGCTCCGCGAGATCTGGGCCGACTCGGCGGGCTTCAATGCCTTCCGCGGCGAGGGCTGGATGCCCGAGCCTTGTCGGAGCTGCGATCGGCGCGAAACCGACTTCGGGGGCTGCCGCTGCCAGGCCTTTCATCTCACCGGCAATGCCGCCGCCACCGATCCCACCTGCCACCTCTCGCCCGACCATGGACTCATCGAGACGGCGCGACTCACGGCGGCCGCGGCACCCCCGGCGCCATTCATCTACCGGACGGCACGACGCGCGGGTTGACAAGAACGAAGGGCCGGATCGGCGCGAGCCGCGGGGCGTCGGTCCCTCATCGATCCTCAAAGGGGAGGCTCATCATGCGGCGGATGACGCTGACATCACTCACGGTGACATTCACGGTTGGATGCATGCTCGCGGCGCTGGCGTGGGCACAGCAGGTCGCGCCCCCGTCCTGGAAGCAGGGCCAGCCCCCCAGCATGGCCGACTCGACGCTCGCGCCCATCCCCCAGCCGCCCGCGCCCAAGGCCGCCGGTGAGATTCCCGTCGACAAGATCAAGGTGCCGCCCGGCTTCAAGGCCGAGCTCTGGGCGTCCGGGATCAACAATGCGCGCGCAATGACGTGGGGCGACAAGGGCACGCTGTTCGTCAGCAGCCGCGTGGCGGGCAATGTCTACGCGGTCGTGGACAAGGGCGGCCAGCGTGAGGTCAAGACCATCGCCACCGGCCTGAACCTGCCGAACGGCGTGGCCTTCAAGGACGGCACACTCTACATCGCCGAGGTGTCGAAGATCAGCAAGATGCCGGGGATCGAGGAGAAGCTCGACAGCCCGCCCGCCATGGAAATGGTCTACGACACTCTGCCCAAGGATCTGCCGCACGGCTGGAAGTACCTCGCCTTCGGCCCCGACGGCAAGCTCTACTTCAACATCGGCGCGCCCTGCAATATCTGTATGCCGCCGGACACTCACGCCAATCTCTCGCGGGTGAATCCCGACGGTACCGGCTTCGAGTACGTGGCCCACGGCGTCCGCAACAGCGTGGGCTTCGACTGGCATCCGGTGACGAAGCAGCTCTATTTCGCCACCCACGCCCGCGACTGGCTGGGCGAAAACGAGCCGAGCGACAAGTTCGACGTGGTGACGAAGAAGGGACAGCACTACGGCTTCCCCTACTGCCATCAGGGTGACGTCCTCGATCCCGAGTTTGGCAAAGGGCACTCCTGCAAGGAGTTCGTGCCGCCCCTCATCAAGACCGGCCCGCACGTGGCCGGCAACGGGGTCGAGTTCTACACGGGCTCGATGTTCCCGCCGGAGTACAAGAACCGCGCCTTCCTCGCCCAGCGCGGCTCCTGGAACCGCTCGGAGAAGATCGGCTTCCGCGTGATGATGGTCACCCTGCGCCCCGGGGCCGCGCCGACGTACGAGATCTTCGCCCAGGGATGGCTGCAGGGACAGGAGATCTGGGGGCGCCCAGTCTACACGAAGCAGATGAAGGACGGCTCGCTCCTCATCACCGACGACTATGCGGGAGCGATCTACCGGATCAGCTACCAGCGCTGAGCCACGTGCGACCGTTTCTCGGCGTCCCGATCGCTCTCGCCTTGCTGGCGGCGACGGTCGGGGCGCCGGCGCATGCCGCCGACGTCGAAGCGGGCAGGCGCAAGGCCGAAGCGTGCGGCGCCTGCCACGGCGCCGACGGCAACGCCACCGTACCCGGCACGCCGTCCCTCTCCGGGCAGCCCGTCTACTTCACCCACTGGCAACTCATCAAGTATCGCGACGGGCGACGCAAGGATCCGCAGATGTCGCCGGTCGCCAAGAACCTCAGCGATACCGACATGGCGGACCTCGCCGCCTACTACGCGGCTCAGCGAGCGCTCCCCCGCCCCGCGACGACGGATCCCGCCAAGGTCACCGAGGGCAAGCGTCTGGCCGTGCTTCACCACTGCGCCTCCTGCCACCGCCCCGACCTCTCCGGCCAGCAGCAAGTCCCCCGCCTCGCCGGCCAAGACTACGAATACCTCCTGCGTCTGCTTCGCGGCTTCAAAGCCAAGACCGCCTCGGACCTCGACGGCACCATGACCATGGCCGTCCAACCTCTTCGCGACGAAGACGTCGAAAACCTCGTCCACTACATGGCGAGCCTCGGCGCCAAGCCCTAACCTCTTCGCCCTAGGCCCCCTCACCCTGCCCTCTCCCCCTATGGGGGCGAGGGAGGCACTGCTCGCAAACTACAGCCGGGTGGGGTGGGGGATGCCCTCCCGGGACCCGTGGGCCCGTCACCGTGGCTCACGGCCGCATGGTGTGCGTCGAGGCTCCGGGCTGGCGCCGCGGGGCGGCAAGCTCCGCGAACTCGCAGAGGAGCGGTCGCGTGTCGCGCGGGTCGACGATCTCCTCGATCCAGAACGTCTCCGACGAGCGGAAGGGCGAGCGGAGCTTGTTGAGGCGCACCTCGATCTCTTCGAGCTTGGCCTTGGGATCGGGGGCGGCGTCGATGTCGGCGCGATAGGCCGCCTCGATCCCGCCCTCGAGAGGGAGGGAGCCCCAGCGGCCCGACGGCCACGCATAGCGCGTGCAGAAGCGCCCGCCGTTCCTGTGGGCGGCCCCGGCCACGCCGAAACAGTTGCGCACGATCACCGAGCACCACGGCACGGTGGTCTGCCATATCGCCGACATGGCGCGCACGCCCTGCTTGATGGTGCCCGTGCGTTCCGCCTCGAGGCCGATGAGAAAGCCGGGGCAGTCGACAAGATAAACCACGGGCAGGTGAAAGGTCTGGGCGAGATCGACGAAGCGCTCGACCTTCTGGCAGGTATCGGCCCCCCACGCCCCGCCGTAGAAGTACGGATCGCTGGCGAGGACGGCCACCGGCCAGCCATCCAGGCGCGCGAGACCCGTGATGATCGAGCGTCCGTAGAGCTGGCCGATCTCGAAGAACGAGCCCTTGTCGACCACCGCCTCCACGATGCCGCGCATCTTGTACGGCTTCCGGATGTCGCGGGGAATGGCCTCGATCAGCCACGGCTCGCGGCGCGTGGGGGGATCGGTACGCTCGCCGCACGGGGGCACGTCGTCGATCGACGACGGCAGGTAGGAGAGAAACCGGCGGGCGCGCGCGAAGGCCTCTTCCTCGGTGTCGACCGCGTCGTCCACCGCGCCGGCTTTGAGCTGAATCTCCCACCCGCCGAGCTCGTTCTTCGTGAGCTTCTGCCCGAGACGCTCGACCACGGGCGGCCCCGCCACGAAGAGCGCGGAGAGCTCCTTGACCATGATGGAGTAGTGAGCGGCGGCGAGATGGGCCGCCCCGAGCCCCGCCACCGAACCGAGACCGAGAGCCACGCGGGGGACGGTGCCGATGTTGTCGACCACGATCTCCCAGCCACTCACGCCCGGAACATTGGCGCGCCCCGTGGTCTCGATGGTCTTCACCGAGCCGCCGCCACCCGAGCCTTCCACGAGACGGATCAAGGGCAGACGCATCTCGTTGGCCATCTGCTCGCACATGAGGTGCTTGCCCTTGATGGTCGCGTCGGCGGAGCCTCCGCGCACCGTGAAGTCGTCGCCGCCCACCACGACCGGCCGACCGTCCACCTTGGCCCGCCCGAAGACGAAGTTGGAGGGCGTGAGGCTTGCGAGCTCATTGGCCTTGTCGTAGGCGGCCATGCCCGCGATCTTGCCCAGCTCGTGGAATGATCCGGGATCCACGAGCTTCTCCACCCGCTCCCGGATCGTCAGGCGTCCGCCGTCGTGCTGCCGCCGCACGCGCTCAGGGCCGCCCAGCTCCTCGGCGAGCGCCTCGCGCCGCCTGAGCTCGTCGAGCTCGGGCTCCCAGCCCTTGGACCCTCCCGGAGTCTCGGCCATGCCCTAGGTGAACGCCTTCCGCAGGGATCCCGCCACTTCGTCCACGGCGCCCCGCGCTTTGTCGAGGAAGCGCGTCATGCGGATGAAGCCGTGAAACATGCCCTCGTAGCGGGTGAGCGTCACGGCCACGCCGGCGTCGCGGAGACGGGCGGCATAGGCCTCGCCCTCGTCTCGGAGCGGATCGCAGGCGGCCGTGATCACGAGGGCGGGAGGCAGCCCGGCCAGGCTCGGCGCGAGGAGCGGCGAGGCGAGCGGCTCTTTCCCCTGCTCTTCGCGCTCCAAATAGTGGCGCCAGAACCACCGCATCGCCTCGCGCGTGAGCACATAGCCCGTGGCGTTTTCGTGGTACGAGGGCGTGTCGAGGCTGGAGTTGGTCACCGGGTAGATGAGCGCCTGGTAGACGAGGGCCG
>WNFP01001114.1_pt1 | contig 34740 bp, 34 predicted proteins | sample 5400201 | NCBI WGS metagenome assembly WNFP01 (sample SAMN13153355, study PRJNA577476) | soil metagenome | isolation source: 115 cm saprolite under Madrone tree | place: USA:California | collected 2016-06-14 | reverse complement strand
TGGCCCGTGCGGTGGCCGGGTGCGGCGCCTTCTCCGTCATCGGCGGCGGCGACACCATCGCGGCGGTACGGCAGGCGGGTGTCACCGACCGCATCGGCTACATCTCCACCGGCGGCGGCGCCTTCCTCGAGTTCCTCGAAGGCCGCACGCTTCCCGGCGTGGCCGCTCTCAGCGAGGCGCCCTAGTGCGAACGCCGCTCGTCGTCGGAAACTGGAAGATGCACGGCGGGATCGCCGAGGCGCGGGAGCTGGCCTCCGCCGTGCGCGACGGGCTCAAGCGCCCGCGCGGCGTGGAGGTGGCCGTCTGTCCCCCGTTCACCTCGCTGCCCGCGGTGGCCGAGGTGTTGACGGGCTCGCCCATCGGCTGGGGCGCCCAGAACTGTCACTGGGAGGACAAGGGCGCCTTTACGGGCGAAATCGCGCCGGGCATGCTGTCCGAGCTGGGCTGCCGCTTCGTCATCCTCGGGCACTCGGAGCGCCGGAGCATCTTCCGCGAGACGGACGAGGAGATCAACCGGAAGGTGACGGCGGCCCTTCGCCATGGCTTGGTCCCGCTGCTCTGCGTCGGCGAGACCGGAGAAGAGCGGCGCCAGGGGCTCACCTTCACTGTGGTGGAGGGTCAGCTGCGCGCGGGATGGGCCGGACTCGCGGCCGACCAGATCGCCCGCTCCGTCCTCGCCTACGAGCCCGTGTGGGCGATCGGCACCGGTGTCAACGCCACGCCCGCCCAGGCCGCGGAAGTCCACGGCTACCTGCGCGGGATCGTCTCCGAGATCGCCTCCAAGGAGACGGCCCAGTCCCTGCGCATCCTCTACGGCGGCAGCGTCAAGCCCGACAACGCGGCCGTGCTCATCCAGGAGCCAGACATCGACGGCGCCCTGGTGGGCGGCGCTTCTCTCCAGGCTCCGGGCTTCATCACCATCGCGAGAAAATCCGCCTCCAGGGGCGGATCCTCGAAGGAGTAGCCATCGCATGTTCACCTTGCTCGTCGTCATTCACGTGATCGTCAGCCTTATCATCATCGGGCTGGTGCTGCTCCAGGCGGGCAAGGGCGCAGACATCGGCTCGGCCTTTGGGGGCAGCGGCAGCCAGGCGGTGTTCGGCTCCATGGGCACTCCGACGGTTCTGGGCAAGATCACGTCGGTGGTCGCCGTCGCCTTCCTGGTGACGTCGTTCTCGCTGGCCGTGCTCTCCCACCACCGTTCGACGACGATCATGCCGGCCTCGGCGCCCCCCGCGCCCGGTTCTCCCGCCGCGCCGGCTGTTCCCGCGGCGCCCGCGCCGGAGAAGAAGTAGCATGCGCCCCGTTCGCGGAAGCACCCTGCTGGCTCTGGTGGCGCTCGTCGCTTTCGGCGGCAGCTGGGGGCGCGAAGCCGGGATCGCGGCCGAGGAGACCCCGGCGGCGAACGAGAAGCCGGTGGCCGGCGATACGTTCGTCGAAGCCTCCATCGGCGACATCACCGGCCTCATTCCCAACATCACCACGGACGGCGCGTCGCACGAGGTCGGCGGCCTGATCTACGACGGGCTGGTCCGCCAGGACAAGGACTACAACTGGGAGCCGCAGATGGCCGAGTCGTGGCAGTTCAGCAAGGACTGCCTGACCCTGACCTTCAAGCTGCGGAAGAACGTGAAGTGGCACGACGGCAAGCCCTTTACCGGCGACGACGTGCTGTTCACGTACAAGACCATGATGAATCCCAAGACCCCCACGGCCTACAAGAATGACTTCGAGCCGATCAAGGATGTCCAGGTCCCCGACCCGTATACCGTTCGCGTCACCTATTCGCAGCCCTTCGCCAAGGCGCTCATGGGCTGGGGCCAGACCATCCTGCCCAAGCACCTGCTCGAGAAATACGCCGAGGACGGCAAGCTCCGGGAGGCGCCCCAGGTGTTGAAGCCCGTCGGTACCGGGCCCTACCGCTTCCAGGAATGGAAGACCGGCGAGAAGGTCGTGCTGGTCGCCAACAAGGACTATTTCATGGAAGGGCGGCCCTATCTGGGCCGCATCGTCTATCGCATCATCCCGAGTCAGGCAACGGTCTTCCTCGAGCTGACGGCCAGGGGCGTGGACATGTCCCGCCTCACCGCCGTCCAGTACGCGCGCCAGACGGATTACCCGGCATTCAAGAAGGACTACAACAAGTACCGCTTCTCAGATAACCGCTATACCTACCTGGGCTTCAATCTGAAGGACCCGCGCTTTGCCGACAAGCGGGTGCGACAGGCCTTCGCCTATGCCATCAACAAGCAGGAGCTGATCGACGGCGTGCTTCTGGGCCTGGGGCAAATCGCCACTGGCCCCCTTCGGCCGGGGACGTGGGCCCATACGGACAAGGTGAAGCGCTACCCGTACGATCCCGCCAAGGCCAAACAGCTCCTGGCCGACGCCGGCTGGAAGGACAGGAACGGCGACGGCATCCTGCGCAACAAGGAGGGCCAGCCCTTCGCCTTCACCATCCGGACCAATCAGGGGAACGACGAGCGGAAGAAGGCAGCCGAGATCATCCAGCAACGTCTCAAGGAGATCGGCGTCCAGACCGAGATCCAGACCATCGAGTGGGCGGCCTTCCTGAAGGAGTACATTCGACAGAAGCGCTTCGAGGCCATTGTCCTGGGCTGGGGAACGACGAGCGATCCGGACCAGTACCCGATATGGCACTCCTCGCAGTCAGGGCCGGAACAGCTCAACTCGATCTCGTACGCCAACCCCGAGGTGGATGCGCTCCTCGAGAAGGGCCGGGCCACCTGCCACCAATCGGAGCGCGTTGCCGTCTACCAGCGCATCCAGGAGATCCTGGCCGAGGACCAGCCATACGTCTTCCTCTACTACCCGGATTCCCTGTGGGCGGTGTCCTCTCGTGTTCGCGGGATCAAGCCGGCGCCGGCCGGCATCGACTACAACTTCATCGACTGGTTCGTGCCAAAGTCACTGCAGCGCTATAGCTCGGGCTAGATGGCGCTCTTCGCCCTGCGCCGGCTGGTGCTGGCGGTCCCGCTCCTCATCGGGATCACCTTCATCTCCTTCCTGGTCATCCAGCTGGCGCCGGGCGGGCCCTTCGACTACCTGCGCACGGACAGCACGAGCCAGGACCCCAAGCTGATCGAGCGGTTGAACAGGGAGTACGGTCTCGACCAGCCCACCCACGTCCAGTACTGGCGCTGGCTGACTCGCATCGCGCTCCTCGACTTCGGCCGCTCTTTCCAGCCCGACAACAAGCCGGTCCTCACCAAGATCGGCGAGCGGCTGCCCATCACGCTCTTCCTCAATCTTGCCGAGATGCTCATCATCGTCTCGCTGGCCATCCCCATCGGAGTCGCTTCGGCCACCCGCCAGTACTCGCTCTTCGACAAGGTCACCACCGTCTTCGTCTTCGTCGGCTTCGCCACCCCGGACTTCTGGCTGGCGCTCCTCTTGATGATCCTCTTCGGCGTGCAGCTCGATTGGCTGCCCATCTCCGGGCTGCGCTCGCTCAACTTCGAGTACATGGGCTTCTGGCAGCAGCAGCGGGACTTCCTGAGCCACCTCGTGCTGCCGGTGGCGGTGGTGGTCTTCAGCGGCCTGGCCGGGCTCTCGCGCTACATGAGGCAGAGCATGCTCGAGGTGATCCGCCAGGACTACGTTCAGACTGCGCGGGCCAAGGGGCTGCCCGAGCCCGTGGTCATCGGCAAGCATGCGCTCCGTAACGCGGTCCTGCCCGTGGTGACCATTCTCGGACTCTCCCTGCCCGGGCTCATCGGCGGCAGCGTCATCATCGAGAGCATCTTCGCCATCCCGGGCATGGGCCAGCTCATGGTCCAGTCGGTCTTCTCACGCGACTACCCGGTGATCATGGGCAACCTCGTCATCGTGGCCACGCTGACGCTCCTCGCCAATCTGTTCGCCGATCTCGCCTACGGGCTGGTGGACCCGCGCATCCGCTTCTCGGCGCGCCGGCGGCGGCGCTAGGATGCGCCCGGCGGCCCGGGCGCGGCGGGGGGAAATCCGCCAGTTCTGGCGGACCTTCTCGCGCAACCGGCTCGCCTGCTACGGCGGCGTCGTGGTCGGTCTCCTCGTCGCGCTCGCGGTGCTGGCGCCGGCTCTGGCGCCGTGGAACCCCAACAAGCCCGACACGAGGAGGATTCTCGAGGGCCCTTCCGCCAAACACTGGTTCGGCACCGACCAGATCGGGCGCGACGTGCTCTCGCGCCTGCTCTACGGTTCCCGCATCTCCCTGGCGGTCGGCTTCGTCTCTATGGGGATCGCGGTGGTGATCGGCATCCTGCTCGGCGCCCTCGCGGGCTACCACGGCGGTGTCGTGGACGCCTTCGTCATGCGGCTGGTCGACCTCATGCTGGTCTTTCCGCGCTTCTTCCTGCTGCTGGCGGTGCTGGCCTTTCTCAAGCCCTCGATCTGGACCATCATGGCGGTGATCGGCCTGACGGGCTGGATGGGTGTCACGCGGCTCGTGCGCGCGGAGTTCCTGACTCTGCGCGAGCGCGAGTTCGTCATCTGGTCGGAGTCTGTGGGGGCCGGCGCGCCGCGAGTGATCTTCAAGCACATCCTGCCCAACGCCATCGCGCCTGTGCTCGTGGCCATGACGCTGGGTATCCCGGCCGCCATCCTTACCGAGTCGGGGTTGTCCTTCCTGGGACTGGGCGTTCAGCCTCCCTACGCGACCTGGGGCAATATCCTCAACGACGGCAAGGAGCTCATCACCTACGCCTGGTGGCTGACCCTCTATCCGGGGCTGGCCATCCTCGTCACCGTGCTCTCCTACAACCTCCTCGGGGAAGGGATACGGGACGCGCTCGACCCGCGGTTGCGCCAATCCACGGTGGGACGGGTGCTCCGGCTCGGCCGTTGATTGACAAGCCGCTCGCGGCCACGGCATACTCTGCCTTCGCCGGGCCGAAGTGGCGGAATTGGCAGACGCGCACGTTTGAGGGGCGTGTGGGGTAACCCGTGGGGGTTCGAGTCCCCCCTTCGGCACCATTCCTTCCGGGTGGTTTCCATCCCGACGCGACAGCGTGGTCACGCCGATCCCGGAGGGACTTTTGCGCTCGTGAAACGTGTGCCATAATGGACTGAGTCGAACGGAAAAAAAGGACAAGCCTCCATGGGATTTCCGCTTCCCCTCCTCGAGCCGCCGAGGCCCGCGCAAGCTCCGAAGCCGGCGTGGCTCAAGGTGCGCGCCCCCGGCGGGCCGAACTACATCCGCCTGAAGGGCCTCATGAACGAGTGGAACCTCCACTCGGTCTGCGAGGAGGCGCACTGCCCGAACATCGGCGAGTGCTGGGAGGATTCGACCGCCACCTTCATGATCCTGGGGGACGTCTGCACCCGGAACTGCGGCTACTGCGCGGTGGCCCACGGCAAGCCGGTGTGGGAGGACCGCGAGGAGCCACAGCGCGTGGGGCGCGCGGTGAGAGAGCTCGGCCTCGAGCACGTCGTCATCACGTCGGTGAATCGTGACGACCTGGCCGACGGCGGGGCGGGCGCATTCGCGGCGACGGTGCGCGCGATCAGGCGCGCCGCGCCCGGCTGCCGCGTCGAGCTGCTGATCCCCGACTTCCAGGGCAATGCCGACGCGCTCGAGGCGGTGATCGACGCCGCCCCCGACATCCTCAATCACAACACCGAAACGGTGCCGCGCCTCTACAAGGTCGCGCGCCACGGCGGCCGTTACGAGCGCACGCTCGAGCTCTTCAGGCGCGCGCGCCGGCAGGCACCGCGCTTGCTCACGAAGTCGGGCATCATCCTGGGGCTTGGCGAAGAGCGGGAGGAGCTGCTCGCGACGATGCGCGACCTGCGCGCCGCCGACGTGAACATCCTGACGCTCGGGCAGTACCTGCGGCCCTCAGCTCAGCACTTGCCGGTGGCGCGCTACTACCCGCCGGAGGAGTTCGCGGAGCTCGGCGAAGCCGGGCGCACCCTCGGCTTCGCCCACGTCGAGTCCGGCCCGCTCGTCCGCTCCTCCTATCACGCCAAGCGCCAGGTCGCGCACGCCGTTGCGGGAGAACGCTCATGAACCGGCTCGCGATTGCTCCGCGTCGGTGGGGGGGACTGGGGGAGGAGCGGCGCTCGCTCCCCCCCAGCACATAATGGAATACGTTCCCATTCTCATGGTCTTCGCGGTCTCCGCGCTCGTGGCCGGCGCGCTCCTCGGCATTCCGCTGCTCATCGCGCCCCGGCGATACTCGCCGATCAAGATGGAGCCCTTCGAGTGCGGCAAGGACCAGGTCGCGCTTCCCGAAGGGCGCTTCGCCATCAAGTTCTCCACCATCGCCATCTTCTTCATCATCTTCGACATCGAGCTGCTGTTCATCTGGCCGTGGGCGACAGTGTTCAGAAGCCTTGGGTGGTTCGGCTTCTCGGTCATGCTCGTCTTCCTGGGCGTCCTGATGCTGGGATTCCTCTACATCTGGCAGAAGCGGGGGCTCGAATGGGAGTAGGGACGTTCTTCACCTCCAAGCTCGACGAGGCCATCGGCTGGGCGCGCAAGTTCTCCATCTTCCAGTACCCGTTCGTGACGGCGTGCTGTGGCATGGAGTACATGGCCACCGCCTGCTCGCACTACGACGTGGACCGGTTCGGGGCGGGGCTGCCCCGATTCTCCCCGCGCCAGGCCGACGTGCTCTTCGTGGTGGGCACCATCAGCCACAAGATGGCGCCCGTGCTCAAGCGGATCTACGACCAGATGTGCGAGCCCAAGTGGGTGGTGGCCTTCGGCGTCTGCACCTGCACGGGGGGCTTCTACAACAACTACGCGACGGTGCAGGGGATCGACACCATCATTCCCGTGGACGTCTACATTCCCGGCTGCCCTCCCCGTCCCGAGAGCGTCATCGACGGTCTGATGAAGCTGCAGGACAAGATCGCCGCGGGCGCGCAGCGCTACTAGGCCCCGACCATGGAGGGATCGGCCATTCTCGCGCGGCTGCGCGGGCGCCTGGGCGCGCGGGTGCTCGAGACCCACGACCACCACGGCGACCACACGGCGGTGGTGAGCCGCGACGGCATCCTCGACGCGCTCACCTTCTGCCGTGACGACGCCCTCCTCCGCTTCGACATGCTCATGGACCTCACGGCCGTGGACTATCTCAAGTTTCCCGGACGCGAAGACGGACCGCGCTTCGACGTCGTGTACCACCTCTATTCCGTCGCCCACAATCACCGCCTCAGGCTGAAGGTCGCGGTCGAGCAGGACGAGCCCTCCGTGGCCACGGCCACGGGACTCTGGCCCATCGCCAACTGGCTCGAGCGCGAGGTGTGGGACATGTTCGGCATCCGTTTCGAGGGGCACCCCGACCTGAGGCGCCTCCTCCTGTACGAGGAATTCGTCGGCCACCCGCTCAGGAAGGACTATCCCATCGAGCGCCGCCAGCCCCTCATAGGGCCGAACGTCTAATGCGGGCACAGGCCGCCGGCGTGGAGGTTCGAGATGAGCGGCCTCGCCGCGAGGCGAGGGCTGAGTCGATCCATGGCGAGATGAGCGCTGAAATGGCTCGGAGATGACCATGCCGGAACGCACCGCGCGCGAATTGTTCCTCGGGGAGGGTCCCGGCGCGGGCAGCGGGAGCCAGAATCTCTACGTCAACCTGGGTCCGGCGCACCCGGCCATGCACGGCATCATCCGCATCTTCGCCGAGCTCGACGGCGAGGTCGTGGTCAAGACCGACGTCGAGATCGGGTACCTGCATCGCGCGTTCGAAAAGGACTGCGAGGTCGGTCCCTACAACAACGCCATCCCCTTCACGGACCGCCTCAACTACGTCTCGCCCCTCATCAACAACTTCGCCTACGCCTCCGCCGTCGAAAAGCTCCTCGGCATCGACATCACCGAGCGCTGCAAGTACATCCGGGTGGCGATGAGCGAGATCTCGCGCGTCTGCGACCACCTCACGTGCGTGGGCGCCTCCGCCATGGAATTGGGCGCCTTCACGGTCTTCCTGTACATGATCAAGGCGCGCGAGTACCTCTGGGAGCTGGTCGAGGACGTCACCGGCGCGCGGCTGACCATTTCCTACGGCCGCGTGGGCGGCGTCAAGGCCGACCTGCCGGAGGGCTTCGGCATCAAGGTGCGCAAGGCTTTCGCCGAGGTTCGGCAGGTTCTCGCAGAAGTCCACACCCTCATCACGGGCAACCGCATCTTCATGGACCGCATGGTGGGCGTGGGGGCCCTCTCCGCCGAGGAGAGCATCGCCTGGGGCATCACGGGGCCGCTGCTCCGCGCGGCCGGCGTGTCCTTCGATCTCCGGCGCGCGCAGCCCTACTGGGCGTACGACCGCGTGGAGTTCGAGGTGCCGCTGGGGAAGAACGGCGACAACTTCGACCGCTACCTGGTTCGCATGGCCGAGATGGAGCAGTCCATGCGCATGGTCGAGCAGGCGCTCGAGCGCATGCCGGGCGGCGCCATCAACGTGGACTTCGAGGGGCGCGAGATTCCCGTGGACGCGTACGTGGACCGCGGCAAGCAGGGCCAGACGGAGGGGTTGCTCTTGCTGCCCATCACGCTCTCGCCCAATCTCCAGGGGACGGGCCGCCTCGCCCACGATCGCGTGAACGTCGCCGACAAGACGGTCGTGATGCCCCCGAAGGAGACCGCCTACGGCTCCATCGAAGGGCTCATGAACCACTTCATGCTCGTCATGGACGGCTACGGCATCCGCCCGCCCGCGGGCGAGGCCTACTTCGCGGCCGAGGGCGCCAACGGCGAGCTCGGCTTCTACGTCGTCTCCGACGGCGGCGACCGGCCGTATCGCGTGCGCTGCCGCCCGCCGTGCCTGCCGCCGGTGGCCGCGCTGCCGCGCATGATCGAGGGGCAAATGATCGCCGACATCATCCCGACCTTCGGCTCGGTGAACATGATCGGAGGCGAGCTTGACCGCTGACGCGCGGCGGCCCGAGTTCACCGCAGAGCAGCTGGCCGAGGTCAGGCGGCTGCAGGGGCTCTACCCGGACAAGCGGGGCGCCCTCCTGCCCGTGCTCCATCTGGCCCAGGACACGTTCGGGTACATCTCGCTCGAGGTCGAGGAGTACGTCGCGCAGCTGTTCGAGCTCTACCCGGCCCACGTCCACGAGGTGGTGACGTTCTACACGCTCTTCTTCCAGAAGCCGAAGGGGCGGCACGTCGTCTCCGTCTGTCACAACCTCTCCTGCTACCTGATGAACGCCAAGGGCATCGTCCAGCACCTCGAGGAGCGGCTGGGGGTCGCACCCGGGGAGACCACGCCGGACGGCCGGGTCACGTTCCTCACCGTCGAGTGCCTCTGCGCGTGCGAGCAGGCGCCGATGATGCAGGTGGACGATCGTTACGAGGGCAACCTGACGCCGGAGAAGGTCGACCGCATCCTGGACGGGCTCCCCTGATGAGTGAAAACAAGACGGCCGAGAAGATCTTCACCCGCAACTTCCACCTGGCCGACTCGCATACGCTCGTGCGTTACCGCGAGCACGGAGGCTATGCGGCGCTGCCCAAGGCGCTCGGGATGGAGCCGGCGGCCATCACCGAGGAGATCAAGAAGGCCAACCTGCGCGGGCTGGGCGGCGCGGCGTTCCCGACGGGCGTGAAGTGGGGATTCATTCCGAAAGGCTCCACGGATCCGAAATACCTCGTGATCAACGCCGACGAGGGTGAGCCGGGCACCTTCAAGGACCGCTACCTGATGGAGCGAGACCCGCACGCCATGGTCGAGGGGATGGTCATCGCGGCGCGCGCCATCGGCTCCCACCTGGGCTTCGTCTACATCCGCGGCGAGTACGTGAAGCCGTGGCGGATCGTGGACGGCGCGGTCACGGAGGCCTACGGGGCGGGTTTCCTCGGCAAGAACATCCAGGGCTCCGGGTTCGACTTCGACATTGTGATCCACCGCGGCGCTGGCGCGTACATCTGCGGCGAGGAGACCGGGCTCCTGTCGTCGCTCGAGGGAAAGAAGGGATGGCCGAAGATCAAGCCGCCCTTCCCCGCGGTCAAGGGCGCGTTCGGCCACCCCACCATCGTCAACAACGTCGAGACCATCATGGCGGTGCCGCAGATCATCAACAGGGGCGCGGAGTGGTTCGCGGGCCTGGGCACCAAGAGCCAGGGCGGCACGCGGCTCTACTCCGTCTCCGGTCACGTGGAACGTCCGGGGGTGGTGGAGGCTCCGGTCTCGGTCACGTTGAGAGAGCTGATCTACGAGCATTGCGGTGGCATTCGCGGCGGCAGGACGCTCAAGGCGGTGGTGCCGGGGGGCGCGTCGGCCGCCATCCTGACCCCCGACGAGATCGACATCCAGATGGACGTGGAGGGACCCAAGAGCAAGGGGTCCATGATCGGCTCGGCCGGGATCATCGTGATGGACGATACGGTGTCCATTCCCGAGGCGCTCATGATCGTCGCGCGCTTCTACGCGCACGAGAGCTGCGGCCAGTGCACCCCGTGCCGGGAATCCACGGGGTGGATCTACAAGATGTCTCGACGCATCGTCGAGGGCAAGGGGCGCAAGGAAGACCTGGACACCATCCTCGACGTCGCGAAGCGCGGGGCGGGGACGACCATCTGCGCCTTCTACGACGGCGCCGTCGGGCCCTACATCAGCTACATCGAGAAGTTCCGCGCGGAGTTCGAGGACCTCATCAGGAACGCCCATGCCTAAATTGACCATCAATGGCAAGGAGGTCGAGGTCCCCGCGGGGACCAACCTCATCGAGGCCGCGAAGGCCGCCGGCGCCGACGTGCCGCACTACTGCTATCACCCGTCGCTCTCCATCGCGGGCCAGTGCCGTCTCTGCATGGTGGACATCGAGAAGGTGCCGCGCCCGCAGATCGCCTGCAACACGCAGGCGACCGAGGGCATGGTGGTCCACACGGAGACCGAGAGGGTCAAGGACACCCGGCGCTCGATGATGGAGTTCCACCTGATCAACCACCCGCTGGACTGCCCGGTCTGCGACCAGGCGGGCGAGTGCTTCCTCCAGATCTACTACATGAAGCACGGGCTGTACGACCCGAGGATGACGGACGAGAAGGTCCACAAGCCCAAGGCGGTGCCGCTCGGGCCCCACGTCATCCTGGACGCCGAGCGCTGCATCCTCTGCTCGCGCTGCGTCCGCTATTGCGACGAGGTGACGCACACGGGCGAGCTCGGCATCTTCGGCCGCGGCGACCACTCGGAAATCGCCCTCTTCCCGGGCAAGACGCTCGAGAACAAGTACTCGGGCAACGTCATCGACATCTGCCCGGTGGGCGCGCTGACAGACCGCGACTTCCGCTTCCAGGTGCGCGTCTGGTATCTCGACACCGCCAAGAGCGTGTGCAACGGCTGTGCCCGCGGCTGCAACATCGAGGTCCACACGAACAAGCACCGCACCCACCACAACCAGGGCCGGCGGGTCGCGCGACTGAAGCCGCGCTTCAACGCCGAGGTCAACACGTGGTGGATCTGCGACGCCGGCCGCTACGGCTTTACGTGGATCGACGACAAGAGCCGGCTCATCCAGCCGCTGCATCGGGCGGGCTCGCAGGGCAGGGAGGTGTCGTGGGACCGCGCCCTCCTCGAGCTCGTCACGATGCTCGGGCGCACCCCGCCCGAGGAAATCGGCATCCTCGCCTCGCCTCAGATGTCCAACGAGGATCTCTTTCTCGTGCGCAGGCTCGCCGAGGGGCTGGGCGTGAAGAACCTCGACTTCCGCGTACCGCCGCGCGCGCCGGGTGACGAGGACGATTTCCTGATCCGCGCGGACAAGAATCCCAACCGCCGGGGGGCCGAGCTCATCGGCATCGCGCCGCGAGAGGCGGGCCTCGACGCCGCCGGCATGCTCCGCGCCGCGCGCGAGCAGCGCCTCAAGCTCCTCTGGGTCTTCCACCACGACCTCGGAGCCGCCGCCTGGCCCGAGGCCGAGGTGCTGGCGGCCCTCGACGGAGCGGAGACGGTGGTCTTCCAGGGCACCAACGCCAACGACGCCTCGACCCGGGCGCACCTCGTGCTGCCGAGCGCCGCCTACGTCGAGCGCGAGGGCACGTTCACGAACTTCCAGGGTCGCGTGCAGCGGTTCCGCACCGCGCTCGAGCCTCTGGGAGACGCGCGACCAGACTGGCTGATCCTGTCCATGATCGGCAAGGCGCTCGGCTTCCAGGACCCCGTCTTCTCCGCCGAGCGGGCCGAGCAGGTCTTCAACGCGCTCGTCTCGGCCGTGCCGGCCTTCGGCGGCATGACCTATCGGAGTATCGGCGACGCGGGCGCCCCGGCGAAGGCATGAGCGGAATCGCGCTCACCCTCCTGCTCATGGCCATCCCCGTCGCCTTCACCATGTTCGTGGTGCTCAACTTCGGAGGGCTCCTGACCTGGGTCGAGCGCAAGCAGTCGGCGATCATGCAGGACCGGATCGGTGCCAACCGGGCGAGTATCTTCGGCATCCGCGTCCTGGGCCTCCTCCACCCGCTGGCCGACGCGGTCAAGATGCTGACCAAGGAAGATTTCATGCCGGCCCGCGCGGACCGGCTGCTGTTCACCCTGGCCCCCTTCGTGTCCGTCTTCTTCGCGCTGGCTGCCTTCGCCTCGATCCCCTTCGGCGATACCCTCACGATCGCCGGACGGGAGATCCAGCTCCAGGCCGTTCCGCTCAATGTCGGCATCCTGTACGTCCTCGGCATGCTCTCGCTCGGCGTGTACGGGCTCATGATGGCGGGCTGGTCGTCGGCCAACAACTACGCGCTCCTGGGGGGCCAGCGCGCCGCCGCGCTCATGATCTCGGCGGAGATCGCCATCGGCGCTTCCATCATGGGCGTGGTGATGGTCTACGGCTCGCTCAACATGCAGGACATCGCCCGCGGCCAGGGGCAGCCGCTCCTGCCGCAGTACTTCGGACGGTGGATACCCGCCTGGGGCATCCTCACGCAGCCGCTGGCCTTTTTCCTCTTCCTCACCGCCGGGATCGCCGCCACCAAGCGGATCCCCTTCGACATGCCCGAAGGCGAGTCGGAGATCATCGGCTATTTCGTGGAGTACAGCGGCATGAAGTTCGGCATGTTCGCCATGGCGGACTTCCTCGAGACCGTCGTGATCGCGGGCATGACCACGGGGCTCTTCCTGGGCGGCTGGCAGGTGCCGTACCTCGACTCGTCGGGATTTGCCTTTCCGTGGGGACTCGAGGTGCCGCTCACCCCTCTCCTGGTGACGGCGCTCCAGGTCGTGGCGTTCCTCACCAAGGTCGTCGTCCTGATCTGGTTTCTCATGCTGATCCGGTGGACGCTGCCCCGCTTCCGCTACGACCAGGCGATGCGGCTCGGCTGGCTGGGGCTCTTCCCGCTCTCCATTCTCAATATCGTGATCACGGGGCTGGTGATCCTGCTCCTCGGGAAGGCCTGAGCATGGCGTCGCCCTACCAGCGGTCGAACACGCCGGCGGACGCGCGGCACTCGAGCCGCCTCGGATTGTTCCAGCGCTTCTACCTGGTCGAGGTGCTGCGCGGGCTCAAGCTGACCGGCATCCGCTTCTTCGCCAACATGTGGCGGCACACCCTGCACACGATCTTCCGCGTCAAGAGCGCCCACGGCGCCGTCACCATCCAGTACCCGGACGAGCGGCGGCCCTACGCGACGCGCCTGCGCAGCCTCCACCGGCTCGTGAGGCGCGAGGACGGCTCGCCCCGATGCGTCGCGTGCATGATGTGCGAGACGGTGTGCCCGGCCCACTGCATCTACATCGTGGCCACGGAACATCCGAACCCCGAGATCGAGAAGGTGCCCGAGAGCTTCGACATCGACCTCGGCAAGTGCGTCTTCTGCGGCTACTGCGTCGAGGCCTGTCCCGAGGACGCCATCCGCATGGACACGGGCATCCTCGAATTCTCCTCCTACAGCCGCGAGGGCATGATCTATACGAAGGAGATGCTGCTCGCCCTCGAGCCGGCGGGACCCCACGGCGTCCCCACCTCGCCCGTGCCCATCCCCGCCGACCGGCGCCTGCCCACGACCACGAAGGGCATGCCCTGATGTCGGCGGGCCAGGTCGCCTTCTGGATCCTCGCCGCGATGGCCGTCGGCTCGGCGCTAGGGGTCGTGCTGCGGCGCAACCCGATCCACAGCGCGCTGTTCCTCGTGGCGCATCTCGCGACCCTGGCCGCGCTCTTCCTCAAGATGCGCGCCGAGTTCCTCGCGGCCGCGCAGGTGATCGTGTACGCGGGGGCCATCGCCGTTCTCTTCGTCTTCGCCATCATGGTGCTGATCCCGGGCAAGGAGGAGACGGGCCCCGACCCGCTACGCTCGCAGCGCCTGCTCGCGGTGCCGGTGGCGGGACTCCTGCTCGTGCTCCTGGCGGTGATGCTGCGCTCGGCGCTGTTCACGGACGCGTCGCCCGCGGTGGCGGTGCCCGGCGGGGTGGCCGCGATCGGCCGGGCGCTGTTCACGGACTACCTCTTCCCCTTCGAGGTCACCTCGGTGCTGCTGCTCGTCGCCCTCGTCGGCGTGATGGCCCTCGCGAAGCGGAGGCCTGCCTGACATGGTCCCCACCTCGGACTACGTCGGCCTGTCGGCCGTCCTCTTCGTCATCGGCGTGCTGGGCGTGCTGGTGCGCCGCGACCCGCTCGTGATCTTCATGTCGATCGAGATCATGCTCAACGCCGCCAACCTCGCCCTCGTCGCCTTCGGCCAGCGCCACGGCTCCGTGGACGGCCAGGCGCTCGTGTTCTTCGTCCTGTGCGTGGCCGCCGCGGAAGTCGCGGTCGGGCTCGCGATCATCGTGGCCATCTTCCGGCTCCGCCGCCGCCTGTCGGTGGACGAGCTGTCGCTGATGCGGGGCTAGGGCCATGGCGCAGACGAAGGCCGCGGTTCCCAGCGCAAGGCTCGATACGGCGCTCGCCCGGGCCCTCCTGACGCAGATGCAGCTGATCCGGCGCTTCGAGGAGAAGGCCGCCGAGATGTACGCGATGGGCAAGATCGGCGGGTTCCTCCACCTCTACATCGGCCAGGAGGCGGTGGCGGTGGGCGCCATGTCCGCGCTGCGCCCCGACGACTACGCCATCTCGTCATACCGCGAGCACGGCCACTGCCTGGCCAAGGGCTCCGATCCCAAGCGCGTCATGGCCGAGCTCTTCGGCCGGCGGGACGGGCTCTCCAAGGGCAAGGGCGGCTCGATGCACCTCTTCGACAAGAGCGTCAACTTCCTGGGCGGCCACGGCATCGTCGGCGCTCACCTGCCCCCGGCGGCGGGCGCCGCCTTCGCCATCAAGTACGAGGGCGGCGACCAGGTGGTGCTCTGCTTCTTCGGGGACGGCGCCGTGCCGGAGGGCGAATTCCACGAGTCGCTCAACCTCGCCGCGCTCTGGAAGCTGCCCGTCATCTACCTCTGCGAGAACAACCGCTACGCGATGGGCACGGCCATCCACCGCGCCCTCGCGCAGACGGAGATCTGGCGCTTCGCCGAGACGTACGGCATCCACGGCGAGGCGGTGGATGGCATGGACGTGCTCGCCGTGCGCGAGTGCGTGGGGCGCGCCGTCGAGCGGGCGCGGCGGGACAAGTCGCCCGCCCTCATCGAGGTGCGCACGTACCGCTTCCGGGGGCACTCGATGCGCGACCCGGCGGGTGCCGTGTACCGGACCAAGGAGGAGGTCGAGCGCGAGAAGCTGCGCGATCCGATCATGATCTTCGCCGAGCGCTGCGTGAGGGACGGCGCGCTGACCGAGGCGGACGTCAAGATGATGGAAAAGGCGGTGGCCGACCAGGTGGACGAGGCCGTCGCCTTCGCCGACGCCTCCCCGCCGCCCCCGCCCGAAGAGCTCTTCACGGACGTGTACAAGGACTAGCGGGATGACCGTCATGACCTATCGCGAAGCCTTGAACCTGGCGCTGCGGGAGGAGATGCGCCGCGACCCCCGCGTGTTCGTCATGGGCGAAGAGGTCGGCCTCTACGAGGGCGCCTACAAGGTGACGCAGGGACTGCTCAAGGAGTTCGGCGAGAGGCGCATCATCGACACGCCGATCTGCGAGTCCGGCTTCACCGGCGTCGGCGTCGGCTCCGCCATGCTGGGGTTGAGGCCCGTAGTCGAGATGATGACCTTCAACTTCTCCATCCTGGCGCTCGACCAGATCGTCAACACGGCGGCCAAGCTCTGCTACATGTCGGGCGGCCAGTACAATATTCCGCTCGTGATTCGCGGGCCGGGCGGGCCCGCCTCGCAGCTCGCCGCCCAGCATTCCCAGAGCATGGAGACGTATTTCTATCACGTGCCGGGGCTCAAGGTGGTCCGCCCTTCCACGCCGGCGGACGCCAAGGGCCTGCTCAAGTCGGCCATCCGGGACGATAACCCGGTGATCTTCATCGAGTCGGAGACGCTGTACGCCATCAAGGGCGACGTGCCCGACGATCCGGACTACCTGGTCCCGCTCGGCCGGGCAGCCATCCGGCGCGAGGGCACCGACGTCACCGTCGTGGCCTACATGGGCATGCTCTACCGCGCCCTCGAGGTCGCCGAGGAGCTGGCCAAAGAGGGCATCTCGATGGAGATCGTCGATCCCCGCACGCTCCGACCCATGGACACCGAGAGCATCCTCAACTCCGTCCGCAAGACCCACCGCTGCGTCGTGATCGAGGCGGGAGCGGGCTTCGCCGGGATGGGCTCCGAGATCGCCGCCGAGATCCAGGAGGAGGTGTTCGACGAGCTCGACGGTCCGGTGGTCCGCGTCACCGGCGAGAACGCGCCGATGCCGTACGCGCGCAACCTCGAGCTGCTGAAGACCCCCTCCAAGGCCAAGATCGCCGACGCCATTCGAAAGGCCTGCGCATGATCACCAAAGTCATGATGCCGAAGCTGAGCGAAGCCATGGAGACCGGCAAGGTCATCAAGTGGCTGAAGAAGGAAGGCGACCCCATCAAGGGAGGCGACGTCATCGCCGAGATCGAGACCGACAAGGCCAACGTCGAGATCGAGGCCTTCGGCTCGGGCGTGCTGCGCAAGATCCTCGTCGGCGAGGGCGGGCAGGTTCCGGTGGGCGAGACGATCGGCGTCATCGCAGACCCTGCCGACGACATTGCCGCGATCGCGGCTGGCGCGCCCGCGACACGGCCCCCATCAGCCCCGGCAGCCGTTCCGGCGGCAGCTCCCACTGCGGCCGCCGCGCCGCCCCCGCTGCCGGCGATGGAATCTTACCGGTCGGTGCCCGAAACGGCCAACGTGGTGCCGATGGCGCCGGTGCCCTCGGCGGCGCCCGCGGGCGGCGGCGGGAGGATCAAAGCTTCGCCGCTCGCCCGCAAGGTCGCCGCGCAGTCGGGCGTGGACCTCCGGCTGCTCCAGGGTACGGGTCCCGGTGGCCGCATCGTGAGGCGCGACGTCGAGACCGCGGCCGCGTCGCCCGTTCCCGCCGTCGCGGCGGCGGCTCCCGCTCCCGCCGGCCCGGTGGCCCCTGCCCCCGCGCGCCCGCAGTTCGCCATTCCCCACCCGCAGTTCGTCATTCCCCAGAGGACGGACGCCGAGTTCGAGGACAGGCCGCTCAGCCCCATGCGCGCCATCATCGCCAAGCGCATGCCGCTGTCCAAGGGCCCGGTGCCGCACTTCTACGTCACCTCGGAAGTGGCGATGGACCGCGCGTCGGCCCTCCGCGCGGAGCTGAACGCCCTCGAGGGGCAGCCGAAGGTCTCCGTCACCGACATGATCGTCAAGGCCTGCGCGCTCGCTCTGCTCAAGAACCCCGGGGTCAATGCACAGCTCGTGGGGGCACAGCTCGTGGGGGCACAGCCGCAGGGGCAGAGCATCCGCGTCTTTCACCGCGCCCACATCGGTCTCGCCATCGCCCTCGACGAGGGACTGATCACGGCCGTGCTGCGCGACTGCGACGTGAAGCCGCTGGCGCAGATCGCTGTCGAAGCGCGGGACGTGGCCGAGCGCGCGCGAGGCGGCAAGCTCCGCGCCCAGGAGCTCTCCGGCGCGACCTTCTCCATCTCCAATCTCGGCATGTACGACGTCGAGGAGTTCTCGGCCATCATCAACCCGCCCGAGGGCGCCATCCTTGCCGTCGGGTCCGTGCTCGAGAAGCCCGTGGTCGAGGACGGTCAGATCCGCGCCGGCCGGCGCATGAAGATGACCATCTCCTGCGACCACCGGGTGATGGACGGCGCCATGGGCGCCCGCTTCCTCCAGGACGTCAAGCGCCTGCTGGAAGAGCCGCTCCGCCTTCTCGTCTGACGCCATGGCGAACCAGGGTTTCGACGTCGTCGTGGTCGGCACGGGCCCCGGCGGCTACGTCGCCGCCATCCGCTGCGCCCAGCTCGGCCTCGCCGTTGCCACCGTCGAAGACGACAGGCCCGGCGGCGTCTGCCTCAACTGGGGGTGCATCCCCACCAAGGCGCTCCTGCGCAATGCGGAAATCGTCGACCTGTTTCATCGGGCGGAAGAGTTCGGCATCACGGTCGGGGAATGGCGGGCCGACTACGCCCAGGCCATCCAGCGCTCGCGGCGCGTCGCCGACCGCATGGCCAAGGGCGTCGAGTTCCTCTTCCGAAAGAATAAGATCGCGCTCCTTGCGGGTGTGGGCTCCCTCAAGTCCAAGAGCGTGGTCGAGGTCAAGGGCAAGGGCGGCGTGGAGATCCTCGAGGCCCGCCGGGCGGTCATCCTCGCCACGGGCTCGGAGCCCAAGTCGCTGCCCGGGGTCGCCATCGACGAGACACAGGTGATCTCCTCCAACGGCGCGGTTCGCACCGAGACGAGGCCCGCCTCGCTGGTCGTGATCGGCGCCGGCGCGGTCGGCATGGAGTTCGCCGACGTCTACCGGGCCTACGGCGTCGAGGTCACCGTTCTCGAAGCCCTGCCGCGCGTGCTGCCCCTCGAGGACGAGGAAGCCTCGGCCCAGATCGCGCGGCTCTTCACCCGCCGGGGCGTGACCGTGCGCACCGGCGTCAAGGTCGTCAAGGTCACGCCGGGGAAGGGAAGCGTCGCCGTCGAGATCGACGCCGAGGGCACGCGCGAGACGCTCACGGCCGCGCAGGTGCTCATGGCGGTCGGGCGCGCGGCGCGGACGAAGGGACTGGGGCTCGAGGCGCTGGGAGTGACGATGGATCGCGGGCTCGTGACGGTGGGGCCGACCATGGAGACAGCCGTCAAGGGAATCTTCGCCGTGGGTGACATGACGGGTCGCCAGATGCTCGCGCACAAGGCCATGGCCGAGGGCGTGGTAGCGGCCGAGGCCATCGCGGGCCGATCGCCTCGGCCGGTGGACTACGGCAATGTCCCCTCGTGCACGTATTGCCGTCCCCAGGTCGCGTCGGTCGGGCTCTCCGAAGCTGCGGCGAAGGCCGACGGACGCGAGGTGAGCGTGGGCCGTTTCCCCTTCACGGCCAACGGCAAGGCGGTGGCGCTGGGCGAGACGGAGGGTTTCTTAAAGGTGGTGGCCGACAAGCGGACGGGAGAAATCCTCGGCGTGCACATCGTGGGACCGGAGGCGACGGAGCTGATCCACGAGTTCGCGGTGGGGCGGACGCTCGAGGCTACGCTCGAGGAGATCATTCACACGATCCACGCCCACCCGACCCTGTCCGAGGCCTCGCTCGAAGCCACCCTCGCCGCGCTCGGCCAGGCCATCCATATCTAGCTTTTTCCCTGCGTCCTATCTCGCGCTTCTGGCGCGCTCTCCGGCAAGCCGCTCCAATCTCACCTGGGCCTCTCGAAGCCCGGGGTTGAGCCTGAGCGCCTCACGGAACTGGACGGCGGCGTCGTCCAGGCGCCCGAGTCCGGCCAGTATGTTGCCCAGGTTGTAGCGGGCGACCGCATCCGCGGGCCGGAGGCGCACGGTCTCGCGGAACTCCTCGAGCGCCTCGGCCGGCCGCCCTTGGCTGACGAGCGCTCGGGCCAGCCCGTCGTGTGCCTCGGCAAGGTCGGCGCGAAGCCGCAAGGCCTCCCGGTAGTGCTCGATGGCCTCGGCCGGGCGTCCCTTGTCGGCGAGCGCTCTTCCGAGGTTGTTGTGAGCTTCCGCGTAGCTTGGCAGGCGTTGCAGAGCCTGCCGGTAACGCTCGATCGCTTCGTCGGTGCGACCCTGCGCGGCCAGAGCCGCGCCGAGGTTGTTGTAGGAGAACGCGGCGTCAGGCATGAGCCGGACCGCCTCCTCGTCGTGACTGATCGCCTCCGCGAGGCGCCCTTGCTTGGAGAGCTCGACGCCGAGCGCGCTGTGGATGCGCCCGGACCTCGGATTCAGCCGGAGCCCTGCCTCGTAATGCGAGATGGCGTCCGGTATCCGTCCCTGCTCGGCGAGGAGCGAGCCGACGCTCGCGTGGGCCATCGCCGAAGGAGCCGTGGCAAGCGCCTGAGCCCAGAAGGTGCCCGTGTCGTGCCAGACTTGCGTCTGCCGCCACGTCAGGACGCCGAGGGACGCGCTCACGATCAGCACGATAGGCAGCGTCCATTCGGCCGCCGATGAGACCGATCGTGTCCGTCGGAGCTGAAGCCAACCCGCCCCGAGGCCCCCGGCGGCCAGGAGCGTCCAGCCCACGCAGGCCAGATAGCTGTAGCGATCGGCCGCGATCTGGGGCCCGTTGTGCACGATGCCCGAGACGGGGAGAAGAATGACGATATAGCTCACCCAGACGGCAGCGAGGGCGGGCCGGCGACGTCGCTTGGCCACGGCCGCCACGCTGATCGCGAGCACCACGAGCCCGCTCAGGACGAATGAAGGCGCCCACCACCGGATGGGGTCCGGTAGCTCGTAGAGCGGCGACAGGTTCAGGGGCACGATCGTCTTCCAGAGGTAGAAGGCAAGTGAGAAGCACGCGAGGCTCAGCCGCTCGACGAGCCCAAACTGACTCAATGTCGTGACGCTCCCGATGAGCTGGGCAATGATGGCGACGACGGCGGCCACGGCGCTGCAGAGGGGATAGACGTCCAGCACGAGCAGAATCACCGGCAGGCTCACCGCCATGGATTTCGAGAGCAACGCAGCGGCGCAGGCGGCAATGGCTCCGCCGTACCACAGTCGCCGCCCCCGCGCCGGGACCGTCGGAGCGTCGCACCAGGACGGCATTGGCGACGTGAAGGAGCAGATTCGTCAGGTGATAGCCGAAGGGGTCCATGCCCCACACGACGTAGTCGAGCCCGAAGGTCAGCCAGGTGAGGGGGATGTAGTGACCCATGTGGACGGTGGTGAACATCCACTTGAGCTGGGTCCAGCCGAGCCCTCGGTAGGACTCGTTGTCGCTGAGGTTGCCGGTATCGTCCCAGTCGACGAAGCCATTGTCGAACGTGGGAAAAAAGGCGAGAAAGGTCAGGACGGCAAGGGTGGCGGGGATCGCGAGCCCCCACCATCTTTCGATTTTTCCCGTGGAGATCGGGCCGGGCCGGGCGCCGCCGAGGCGGGAGGCCGCCCTCCCGTGTCGGCGGCCGCCGGACTTTCCTCGGTCTGGCCTCGCGATGTCTCCGTCTCCTGCAGGTCTAGCCCTCGTTCCGGCCCTTGCCCATCTCCTCTTTCATGGCCGAGCGGCCGGCCTCGAAGGCTCCGACCAGGCGGTTGCGCTGCTCTTCGAAGTACTCGCGGCCCTTGCCGAAGAGGTCGCCCGCCTTCTCCTGCGCTTCCTCCGCCGCCGCCTGCGCTTTCTTGAGCCACTCCTGCCCGTGCTCCGTCAGAAGCTCGCGGGCCTCGGTTCCCGTCTTGGGCGTCAGCAACATCGTCGCGGCCGCTCCCGCGATGGCGCCGAGGAAGAACCAGCCCAGATAGCCTGCTGCGTCCCCACCACGCTGATCCGACATGATCGCGTCCTCCTTCCTAGTTCCTGAGCCTCGACACAAACACCTTGAGCGCCGTCCGGAGGCCCGAGCCGACGCCGCTGATCCCGCGGAAGGACGCCAGGCTGTTCGCCACGCCGACCACCCGCGCGATCTTGAAGGAGATGTCCTCCACACGGCGGACCACGCCGCTGATCCGATTGAGCTCGCGGTTCGCCGATTGCGACAGCGTCCGCACGTCCGCCGCCAGCGCCTCCACCTGGCTCGCCAGCGGGCGGATCTCCCGCTCCACGAGCTGCAGCACGATCTCCGCTCGGGCCGTCGCGCGTCTGAGTGACGCCAGGGTCACGACGAGTGCCACGGTGAGCACCACGGCGCAGATTACTAGCACGGTCTGGGCCAACGGAGTCATAGGCCGCGAAGTATGCCAGACGGCGCCTCGCGAAGTCAAACGGATAGCAGAAAAGGTCGCGCATTCATTGACTTTCCGGACGACGGGCCCCTATACTCCACGAGAGGCAGGAGCGCACCGCCGGGCACTCCCCGACGTCGGCCACTGCAAGGAGCCGTACCCATGTCCCTCCAGGATCGTTTCGAGGAGCTCTCTCGCCGCAACCAGCAGGCCGACGCGGCCGGCGGACCGGAGCGGATCGAGCGGCAGCACAAGGCGGGGAAGAAAACGGCCCGCGAGCGACTCGAGATCCTCCTCGACAAAGGCTCGTTCGCCGAGGTGGACCGCTTCGTGGTCCACCAGAATCACGACTTCGGCATGGACGCCCAACGCATCCCGGGTGACGGGGTGGTGACGGGCTCGGGGCGCGTCCACGGCCGCCCCGTCTTCGCGTTCGCCCAGGATTTCACCGTCTTCGGCGGGTCGCTCTCCGAGGCGTACGCGCGCAAGATCTGCAAGATCATGGACTTGGCAATGAAGACCGGCGTACCGGTCATCGGGCTGAACGACTCCGGAGGCGCGCGCATCCAGGAGGGCGTCGTCTCGCTCGCGGGCTATGCGGACATCTTCCTGCGCAACACGCTCGCCTCGGGTGTCGTGCCGCAGATTTCCGCCGTCATGGGCCCGTGCGCGGGAGGAGCCGTGTACTCGCCGGCCATCACCGACTTCGTCGTCATGGTCAAGCGATCGTCCTACATGTTCGTGACGGGTCCCGACGTCATCAAGGCGGTGACGCACGAGGAAGTTTCCTTCGAGGACCTGGGCGGCGCGACGACGCACGGCTCGACCTCCGGCGTCGCCCACTTCGCGGCGGAAAGCGAGGAGGAGTGCCTGGCCCTCATCCGCGAGCTCATGACGTTCCTGCCTCAGAACAACCTGGAAGATCCGCCGGTGCGGGCGACCACCGATCCCGCCGACCGGACGGACGAGGAGCTGCAGACGGTCGTCCCCGCCCAGCCGAACAAGCCGTACGACATCAAGGACATCGTGCAGCCGGTGCTCGACGACCGGTACTTCTTCGAGGTGCACGCCGGCTACGCTCCCAACATCGTGGTCGGCTTCGGCCGGCTCGGCGGCCGGCCCGTCGGCGTCGTGGCCAACCAGCCCGCGCACCTGGCCGGCTGTCTCGACATCAGCGCGTCGCTCAAGGCGGCGCGCTTCGTCCGCTTCTGCGACTGCTTCAACATCCCGCTCGTCACCTTCGTGGACGTGCCGGGCTTCCTGCCGGGGACGGCGCAGGAGTTCGGAGGTATCATCAAGCACGGAGCGAAGCTGCTCTACGCCTACTGCGAGGCGACGGTGCCGAAGCTGACCGTCATCACGCGCAAGGCCTACGGCGGCGCCTACGACGTCATGTCCTCGAAGCACATCCGGGGCGACGCCAACTTTGCCTATCCCACGGCCGAGATCGCCGTCATGGGCCCCGACGGGGCGGTGAGCATCCTCTACAAGCGGGAAATGGACGCGGCAAAGGACCCGGGGAAGCTCAAGGACGAAAAGGCCCGCGAGTACCGCGAGAAGTTCGCCAACCCGTACGCCGCCGCCGAGCGCGGGTACGTCGACGAGGTCATCGAGCCCAAGGATACCCGCCGCCGGTTGATCCAGGCGCTCGAGGTGCTGCACACCAAGCGGGACTCGAACCCGCCGCGCAAGCACGGGAACATTCCACTGTGAACGCGCGGCCGCTATGACGCCCGAAGAGAAGAAGCGGCTCGACGACGCAAGGCGCGCGTGGGAAGCGCGCACGCTCAAGCCCGCGCTCGAGAAGTCGCCCGACAGGCCGGGACTCTTCACGGGCTCCGACGGCGCGCCGCTCGAGCGTGTCTACACGCCGGAGCACACGGCGGCCCAGGACTATCTGCGTGACGTGGGGTTCCCCGGCGAGTTTCCGTACACGCGCGGCGTCCAGCCCACGATGTACCGCGGCAGACTCTGGACCATGCGCCAGTACGCGGGCTTCGGCTCGGCGGCCGAGACGAACCGGCGCTACCGCTATCTTCTCGAGCAGGGACAAACGGGCCTCTCGGTCGCCTTCGACCTGCCGACGCAGATGGGCTACGACGCCGACCACGCGATGGCGAAGAGCGACGTGGGCAGGGTGGGCGTGTCCATCTCGAGCCTTCGGGACATGGAGGAGCTCTTCGCGGGCATCCCGCTCGACCGCGTGTCCACGTCGATGACCATCAACGCCACCGCCTCGATCCTGCTGTGCCTGTACGTTGCCGCCGCGGAAAAGCAGGGGATAGCGGCGGACACGCTTGCCGGCACCGTCCAGAACGACATCCTCAAGGAGTACATCGCGCGGGGCACGTACATCTACCCGCCCACGCCGTCGATGCGGCTCATCACCGACATGTTCGCGTTTTGCAAGGATCGCGTGCCGCGCTGGAATACGATCTCCATCTCGGGCTACCACATCCGCGAAGCCGGATGCACGGCGGCGCAGGAGGTGGGCTTCACCCTCGCCAACGCCATCGCCTACGTCACCGCCGCGCGGGTGGCGGGGCTCGGGGTGGACGAATTCGCGCCGCAGCTGTCCTTCTTCTTCAACGCCCACAACCACCTCCTCGAGGAGGTGGCGAAGTTCCGCGCGGCCCGGCGTCTCTGGGCGCGGATCATGACCGAGCGCTTCGGAACGCGCGATCCGCGCTCCTGCATGTTGCGCTTCCACGCGCAGACGGCGGGCAGCATGCTCACGGCCCAGCAGCCCGAGAACAACATCGTGCGGGTGGCCGTCCAGGCGCTGGCCGCCATTCTCGGAGGCTGCCAGTCGCTGCACACCAACTCGATGGACGAGGCTCTCGCCCTGCCCACCGAGGCCTCCGTGCGCCTCGCCCTCCGCACCCAGCAGGTGCTCGCCCACGAGTCCGGCGCCGCCGACACCGCGGATCCGCTGGGAGGCTCGTACGCGGTGGAAGCGATGACGCGCAGGATCGAGGAGGAGGCCGAGACCTACATCGCCAAGATCGACGGCCTCGGCGGCTCCGTCAGCGCCATCGGCTTCATGCAGCGCGAAATCCAGGAGTCGGCGTACCGCTACCAGCAGGACGTCGAGTCGAAGGCGCGCCTCGTGGTGGGGGTCAACGAGTTTGTCATGGACGAGCCGCCAGCCGCCGGTCTCTTCCAGGTCGATGCCGCCGTGGGCGCGGCGATGGCTGAGCGCCTCGATGATCTCAGGCGCGCACGCGACGCAGGAGCCGCGGCGCGGGCACTCGAGGGCGTGGGCCGGGCCGCGCGCGGCCGCGACAACCTCATCCCGTTCATCCTCGACGCCGTGCGCGCGCAGGTGACGCTCGGCGAGATCTGCGATGCGCTGCGGAGCGTCTTCGGTGTCCATCAGCCGTCGGTTGTCTTTTAGAATCGCGGTGGCGTCTTCTCGACTGGCCGCGGCGCTTTCCTTCACCGTGGCCGCCCTGGTGCTGACCGGGCCCGCCCAGGCGGGCATCGCGGACCAGGTCGGCGCCACCTTCGGTTTGATGCTCCAGGACGTGGTCACCGCATTCCCCGCCGTCGAGGGCCTGGTGGTACAGGTGGACGGCGAGAACCTCTACCTGGACCTGGGCAGGAAGGACGGCGTGCTCCTCGGCCAGGAGTTCACCGTGTTCCGCAAGGGCGAAGTTTTTCATCTCCCGGGCTCGGGCAAGCCGCTCGGCCGGTACGAAGAGGTCCTCGGCTACGCCCAGGTGCAGCGCGTGGAGACCAGCTTCTCGGAGGCCCTCTTCGTTCCCGTCGAGGGCCGGCCGCCGCCTCGACCAGAGGACGGCGTACGCATCACGCGCGGGCGCATACGCGTCGCGGTCGTTCCGCCGGTCGACCTGACCACGGGCAAGGCTGACCTGCGCCGCGTCCCCTTCATGCTGGCGCTCGCCATGGACCAGACGCGCCGATTCCAGAGCGTGGACTCGGGGCAGGTCAGCGAGGTCCTGCTGAACAGCAAGACCAAGGGCGAGGAAATGCTCGTGCGGCCGGACCGAGCGGTGACGCTGGGCAAATCCCTCGACGTGACCGGTTGGCTGATCCCCGTGCTCATCGAGCGGCGGGGCATCACCTACCTCGACGTGACGTGGATATCGGCGGTCACGGGGGCCGCGCTCTTCTCGCGGCGCCAGGCGCTCACGCGCTCCGAGGGCGCCGGTGAGCAGCGCTTCCCTTGGGAGCCGCGCTCCGAGGACTGACCCGCGGCGAATCTGCTATGCTGGGGGCCCGATGAACGCCACCGCGCTCCGTCTCCTGGCCGGCTTGGCGCTGGCGGCAGCTTCTTTGGCAGGCTGCGGAGAGCTGCCGAGCCTGCGGGAGTTGGCGGGGCTACCCAAGGACAGCGATCCCAGCGTCGATATCAAACCGGCGGAGAACAAGTGGCTCCTCATCAAGAATCCCCGCTTCGGTGACGTGCCGAGCGAGCCCGAATACATCTGGGTGGAAGACGACAAGGTTCCCACCACCATGGGCACCCTGATCTTCGGGAAGGATAGCCTCATCGCGGCGCCCGAGATCGTGGCCAAGTACGGCGCGCCCCCGGGCGGCGGACGCGTCAGCCCGCGACAGAAGATGGCCGTGTCCGTCGAGCCGACGCCTCCGCCGCCCAAGGCGGGCGCGGCCGCTGCGAAGGGCGGCACCACGCAGGCGGCCGGTGTGGCCGCATTGCCGGCCAATCGCGGCTTCGTGGTCTTCGTCGACACGAGCCGGGTCGTGATCGACCTCAACGGAAAGGACGGCATCAGGCCGGGCGCCCAGGTCAGCGTGCGCCGCGACAAGATCGCCATCGTCCACCCGGTCACCGGCGAGCTCCTGGGCGAGCTGGACGAGGAGGTTGCCACGGGCCGCGTGACCGAGGTCAGGGACAAGTTCTCCGTGGTCGAGCTCTCGACTGTCTCCTCGGGCAACCAGGTCAAGGTCAAGGACCGGGTCGTCATCAGATGATCCTCCACCGCTCGGCGATGACCACGACCCACTGGCGTTGACCCACCCTGTGGCGCTCGATCCGTCCATGCCGGTGAAAACAGGCCAGTGAAAGCCCCGACGCCGCTGGAGGCGCTCCTCAAGGAGCGCGTCGCGCAGGCCGTGGGTCCCGAGATGCGTGCCATCGAGGAGGCCATCGCCCACTCGATCTCATCGCCCGTCGGGTTGATCCACGAGATGGGCGACTTCATCGCCGGCGCCGGCGGCAAGCGGCTCCGGCCCATCCTCCTGCTCATGGCGGCACGGGTGGCGGGCTACGGCGGCCCGCGGGCCGTGCGCATGGGCTGCGTGGTCGAGCTCCTGCACACCGCGACCCTCATCCACGACGACGTCGTGGACCAGGCGCCGCTCCGGCGCGGCCGTCCCTCGGCCAACGCGCGCTGGGGAGACGACGCCTCCATCCTCGTCGGCGACCACCTCTACTCGAAGTCCTTCGCCCTCATGGTCCAGGACGGGGATCCGGCAGTGCTGGAGACGCTCGCGCGCGCCACCGTCTCGATGACGGAGGCGGAGGTACTCCAGCTCGAGCGGAAGCGCAGCGGCACCGCGAGCGAGGCCGACTACCTGCGCATCATCACCCAGAAGACGGCGTCCTTCATCTCGGCCTGCTGCCGTATCGGCGCGCTCCTGGCGAAGGCGCCCGAAGAGCGGGTGGAGGCTCTCACCCGTTACGGACTGCACATCGGCATCGCCTTCCAGATCAGCGACGACTCGCTCGATTTCGTCGCCGACCAGGTGCGCCTCGGCAAGGCCGTGGGCGCCGACCTCAAAGAGGGCAAGCGGACGCTGCCGCTCATCACCACGCTCGAGCGCGCGAGTCCGGCCGAGCGCGACCGGATCCAGGCCGTGCTGAAGCGGCACGCCGCCGGCCCTGGCGAGTTCGAGGAGATCCGCCGGCTCGTCGAGCGCTACGGTGGCGTCCAGTACGCGCAGGCGCGCGCCCAGGACTACGCGGGGAGCGCCAAGGAGGCTCTTGCCGCATTCCCCGACGGCGAAGACAAGGACACGCTGCTGCTCGTCGCCGACTATGTGGTGGATCGGGACAAGTGACCGGGAGGCGCGCCGGCGCGGCCCGTAGGCCACGGCCTTTAGGAAGCGGAAGAAGACGAATCGGACGGCGTGGGCTTTGCTGCCGGCTCGCTCTTCGGCTTTTCGGAGCTCTTGGTCTTCTCTGAACTCTTGGCTTTCTCTGAGCTCTTGGTTTTCTCCGAATGTGAAGGCGCCGGTTGCGGCGTGCTAGACTTCTCTCCGGCGGGGCTCGGAGCCGCCGGAGCCGAATCGCCCGACGTGGACTCCGACTGCGACGCCTTCTTGCGAGACTCGGACGGGTAGTCGGTGACGTACCAGCCGCCGCCCTTCAGAATGAACGGGGTGGCCGACAGGAGCCGGTGGATGGGCCCACCGCAGATCTCGCAAACCTCGAGCTTGGGCTCGGTGATCCGCTGTTTCACCTCGAAGACACGGGGGCACTTCGGGCATTCGTACTCGTAGGTCGGCACAACCATGAAGGTTAACAGGGGAGAAACGACCCTGTCAAGGCTGGGCGGCGCGCGTGGCCCGCTCCTAGTCGGCGCGGCTCTCGTGCTCCTGCTCGGATGCGCCTCCAAGCAGGACGAGGAAGTGGCGAAGCTCCGAGCGAGGGCGACCTACGAGCAGGCCGTGCGGAACCTGAGCGAGAACCGGCTGGCGCTCGGCATGGCCTCGCTCAAGGAGGCCCTGCAGCTCGACCCCGAGAATGCCCAGTACCACAACACGCTCGGGCTCGTACTGCTCAATCTAGGCAGGCCGACCGAGGCGCAGGTCGAGTTCCAGACGGCGATCGACCTGGACCGGAATAGCCCGGATCTCCAGCACAACCTCGGCATCTCGCTGGCCCAGCAGAGCCGCTTCGACGACGCCATCGCCGCCTACAAGAAGGCGCTGTCCTTCCCCACCTACACGACGCCAGAAGTCGCGTACTACAACATGGGCGAGGCGTACATCCGGCTGGGCAAGCCTCAGGAGGCGCAGGAGTCCTTTCGGGCCGCTATCCAGCTCGAGCCCACCATGGCGGCGGCCCAGTACGGGCTCGGCCTGGCGCTCTCCCAAGGAGGCCGGAATGACGAGGCCAAGGTCGCCTTCAGGCGGGCCAGGGATCTCGACCCAGCCTCGCCCTTTTCCGAGCTGGCCAAGAACGCTCTCAAACAGCTGGGGGACGGCGGATAAAGCTAAACGGCTGACGAGTAGTATCGCCTCTTTTATCTTGACGGGTTGACTCTCCCCGGGGTAAAAGTGTCAGGTCACAGACGGACCGCAATTGATGCACGCGGTTGAACCCACGCGGTTGAACCAATGTAGTCGCGCGGAGGTGGTCACCGGCAGGACGCACACTTTGCAGCACGTCGTGCACTCACACCATGAGGAGGCGGTAAATGAGAAGGATTTTGTTCCTTTCTCTCGCCCTGGTGGCACTCCTCGGCTTCGTGGCGCCCCCTGACGTCTTTGCTCAGGCGGCGGCACCCACGCCGAAGTTCACCATCACGGGCCTCATCGACTCAGTCGGCAGCTGGTCGCAGAACATGAACACGCTGGACCAAAACGCCAACCGGAACCGGGACCATGTCTTCTATGGCCGGACCCGCGGCCGGTTCGACATCATCGGCGAGGTCGGCGAGGCCAAGGGCGTGTTCGGATTCGAGATGGACCACACGTGGGGCCAGTACGGCTTCGTCGACAGCAACAACACGACGGGGTGTCAAACCTCCTCGGCCGGCGCGGTCACCTGCACCCCCACCGTCGGCACCACCGAGGCTTCGTTCGACATCAACACGGACACGCAGGGCAACTTCCAGATCAAGTGGATTTACGTCGAGTTCCCGCTGCCGCTCGTCCCGTTTGCGACGATCGTCCGGCTCGGCGGTCAGCCCTTCGCCACCGCCGCCAACTACAAGCTGGCGACCTATGCCAACGGCGACTTCCCGGGCGTGAACCTGTACACGACGTTCAGCCCGACCTTCAAGGCGCAGCTGACCTACGTGGCCATCGACGAGAACCTGTACGGCAAGGGCACCGGCTCCACGTTCGCGAACTCGTCCGTTATCGCCCCCGGCGGGGTCCTGCAGAACAAGTGTATTGCCAACGTGACCACCGCTACGCCGGCGGGCGGCACTGTCACTACCACCACGGTTCTCTCGGGGACGCAGTGCACGTCGAACTCGCGCGGTGACAACTTCGCGTTCATCGGCAGCCCCGAGATCACGGTCATGAAGGGGCTGGACATCAAGCCGATGTTCTCTCACATGTCCCTCACGGGCCAGGCCGGCAATACGGCCGTCCGTCAGGGTCGCGGCGGCGTGTCCATCAACCAGGGTGGCCCGTTCGCCCCGATGAACGCCCCCAACGCCAACGGGTCGCCCGGTGTCGCCGGCGCCGATGGCGCGGGCACGGGCGTACACGAGTACCGCAATACGGTCGGCGTGGACGCGCGCTGGCGCTCGGGCCCGTGGTCGGTGGACCCGACGATCCTCTACCAGTTCGGCACGCAGGCGAAGTGGAACCCGGGCGGCATTGCTAGTGCCTATGGCACGGCGGGCACCAGGCAATCGGCAGACATCAACGCCTGGCTGGGTGACATCCGCACCAGCTTCCAGCTGGGTCCCCTGCTCCTCTCCGGAATGGTCATGTGGACCACCGGTCAGGACGCGAAGAGCAACCCGTACAAGAGCATCAAGTACTACCAGCCGCTCGATACGGACACCTCGTACCTGGCCGACTGGGGCACTCAGATCATGTCTCTCGGCCTCGACTACGGCCAGATCATCACCACCAACGGTTCGAGCCCAGGCGTGCAGATCGGCTGGGACAAGTACGGCCGCATCAGCCCCGGCGTGAAGGCCAGCTACGCGCTCACGCCCGCCCTCACCGTGGGCGTCCAGGCGATGCCGAACTGGACGTGGAGCAAGGTGGATACGGATGCCTTCCTCGTCTCGGGCGGCGGCCTCCAGCCGTCGTTCGTCTGCCGGAAGACCGGGCAGAGCTGCCGGCCTCAGGGTGATTCCAATTACCTCGGTACCGAGTTTGACGTCTCGCTCACGTACCGCTTCGCACCCGGCCTGGTGTTCGAGTGGGCCGCCGGCTACATGAAGGCCGGCAACGCGCTGGCCCACCGGTATGTCGCCAGCGACTACAACGCTGGCGCAGGCACGCCGGTCAGGAAGGACATCGGCGTCAACGACATCGCCATCTCGACGGCTCGCGTCCGCTTCAGCTTCTAGCACGCTGGCCTCGCAGTAAAGCGGGCCCGGGGGGCGACCTCCGGGCCCGCAGTCTTTTCCCCATTGCTTGCCCTGTCCTTCGGGGATCGGTATCATGACGCCATGAGGCGCTTCCCTTCTCTGGTCCTCCTCGCCCCGGTCCTCCTCCTGGCTCTGAGCGCAGTACCTGTCTCGGCCCAGGCCCCGCCCGCAGTCGGGCCGGCGCCGACCCCGATCACCTCTCTCGTCGCCCAGGTCACCGCGCTCTTCCCCAAGGTCGAGGGCGATGTCCTGAAGGTGGACGGCGCCCAGGTCACGCTGTCCATCGGGCAGCGCGACGGGGTGGTGGCGGGGGTTGAGCTGGTGGTCGTCCACGAGGGGGAAGAGCTCAAGCATCCGAAGACCGGCGAAGTCCTCGGCAAGAAGGAGGAGACGGTCGGGCGGGTGAGGGTGGAGGAGGTTGCCGAGGCCTACTCCGTCGCCCGGGTGACCACGAGCAAGAGCGGCATCGCCCCCGGAGACAAGGCGCGCGTCTCGTCCGGAAAAATCCGCCTCACCGTGCTGCCGCTGTCCACCGGTATCAGGGACAACCTGATCGAAGCCGCCGTCCAGGAGCTGGTGGACGGGCTCACGCGCACCGGACGCTTCAGCGTGGGCATGGGCGACCCCATCGGAGTGGCCCTCGCCCAGCAGGGCGTCAAGCCAGAGGATGCGCTCGAGGGCAAGGGACTCCGACAGGCCGCCGAGCGATTCAAGGCCGAGAACGTCCTCGTCCTGCACTTCAAGCGGGTCGACACCAAGCCCTACATGGACGTGCGTCTCTACGAGCTGCCCCGGCCGGAGGCCGCGCTCACGACGGCCTTCTTCGTGCCGCCGTCGATACGCCCGACGACCCAGGGCAGCCGCTTCTCCCAGGGCGGTCCCGCCAACCCGCCGCAGGCCAAGCAGCGCTCGCTCCTGGCGCGCCTCCTCGGGCGCGAGCTCGAGGCGGGCTCCTACTCGAGCGGGGAAAACACCATCCCGCTCAGGGAAGTGGCGAAGTTCCCCTTCGCGGCCTTGGCCATCGACGTGGGAATCATGCCCAAGGACAAGATCCCGCGCATGGTGGTCAGCGACGGGTACAAGGTCTACATGTACAAGGTCGTGGGCACGAAGCTCGAGGCGGAATGGTCCATGTCGGTGCGCTCGCGGGGCCAGGTCTTCTCCGTGTACCTGGTGGACCTGGACGGCGACGGTGTCTTCGAGGTGCTCGGCAACCGGCACGACCCGCAGGGCGGGCTCAATTCTTTCATCCTGGGCGTCAAGGACGGCAAGCCGCGCTACCTCGAGGACAGCATCGAGGAGTTCCTGTTCGCCGTGGACGCCAAGGGCGAGGGGCACAAGCAGACGGTGTGGACCCAGCGCTTCAGCCGGGAGAAGTTCTTCACCCAGGGCCAGGCCGAGCAGATGGCGTGGAAGAACGGCAAGCTCGTGACCGACAAGGCGGTCCGCGTGCACCGGGCCTTCCGGCCCATGGGAGCGGTCCTGTCCAACATGAACGGCAAGGACTCGCGGGTGGTGGCCTTCATCGACGAGTTCAACCGGCTCCAGATGGCCACCGACGGCGAGGACCTCTGGCGCTCGGGGACGGCGGTGGGCGGCGGCTCCATCACCCTCGAGCAGGAGACGGGCGTCGTGACCGGGAAGGTCCGGCGGACCGCCTTCTACAAGATCGAGCCGACGCCGCTCGCCATCGATCTCGACGGTGACGGCGTGGACGAGGTCATCGTTCCGCAGAACATCGTCAAGGAAGGACTCCTCGCCATCGTCTTCAAGACTCCCGCGGGCTTCAGGCTGCAGTCCATCGACACGGGCTTCGAGGGGACGATCACGGCGCTGGGCGGCTTCAAGACTGACGACGCCAACCAGCCGACCATCATCGCCACCGTCGTCCGCTACAAGAACATCCTGAAGACCCAGGCCGAGACCCAGGTCATCATGACCGTCCCGCAGGAGTAGTCTCGCTGTCGACTGTTGCCCCGACGATTGGCCCCCTCACCTTTGGCCCCCCTCACCCTGCCCTCTCCCCCGCGACGGGGGAGAGGGATTTCGTTGCCCCGGAGCCGTTTCTCCCTCTCCCCTCAGGGGAGAGGGCAGGGTGAGGGGAGGTAGCCATGGCCATCAAGGCGGTCAGGGGTGTCCGTGACATCCTGCCCTCGGAGACAGGCAAGTGGCAGCGCGTGGAGGCTGCGGCGCGCAAGACCTTCGAGGCGTACGGGTACCGGGAGATCAGGCTGCCGCTGTTCGAGCGCACCGAGCTCTTCGCCCGCGGCATCGGCGACGAGACCGACATCGTCAAGAAGGAGATGTACACATTCGACGACCGCGGTGGCGACTCGCTGACGCTCCGGCCCGAGGCGACCGCGTCGCTCCTGCGCGCCTATATCGAGCACGGATTCCAGGTCGAGCCCAAGCCCGTGCGCCTCTACACGGCCGGCCCCATGTTCCGCTACGAGCGCCCGCAGGCGGGGCGCTACCGGCAGTTCCACCAGGCCAACGTCGAAGCGCTCGGCGACGTCAATCCCGCGGTGGACGCCGAGGTCATCTGCATGCTGATGGACTTCTTCCGCGCGCTCGGGCTCGGCGAGCGCCTCGCGCTGCACGTCAACTCCATCGGCGACCCCGGGGACCGGACGGCGTACATCGCGCGGCTCCTGGATTACTTCAGGCCTTTCGCCGCGTCGCTCTGCGGTGAATGCCAGGCGCGGCTCGGGCGCAACCCGCTCCGCGTGCTCGACTGCAAGGTGCCCGACTGCCAGCCCGTCATCGAGAAGGCGCCATCCATCCTCGACTCGCTCTCGCCCGAGGCCGCGAAGCACTTCGAGAGCGTGCGCGGCTACCTCGACGTCATGGGGCAGGCCTACACGGTCACGCCGCGGCTCGTGCGCGGCCTCGACTACTACGTGCGCACGACCTTCGAGGTGAAGACGGCGGATCTGGGTGCCCAGGACGCGGTGGCGGGCGGGGGGCGCTACGACGGCCTGATCGAGCGGCTGGGCGGCCCCGCCGATCCCGGCATCGGCTTCGCCATCGGTCTCGAGCGGGTGGTTCTCCTCCTGGGCGAGGCGGACGCGGCCCCGCGTCCATTCGTGCTCTTGATACCGCTGGGAGAGGCGGCGCTCGAGCGTCTGATGCCCATCGCGCGCGCCGTCCGCCAGGGTGGCGTGTCGGCCGAATTGGCCTACGGCGCCCGCAAGTTGCCGCGGGAGCTCGAGCGGGCCAACAAGCTCGGCGTCGCCTACGTCGTGATCGCGGGTGAGAACGAGCTGGCGGCGGGGGAGGCAGTGCTCCGCGAGATGAAGACGGGAGAGCAGCGACGCGTGCCGATCGCGAAACTGTCCGAGGAGCTCCGTTCCCTCGGCGAGCAGGCGTCCCCCCGGTGAGCGAGCCGCGC
>WNFP01000336.1_pt1 | contig 34761 bp, 30 predicted proteins | sample 5400201 | NCBI WGS metagenome assembly WNFP01 (sample SAMN13153355, study PRJNA577476) | soil metagenome | isolation source: 115 cm saprolite under Madrone tree | place: USA:California | collected 2016-06-14 | reverse complement strand
TCGACATGACAAAGCCGCCGCGCGCTTCGGATAAAAAAGACCCTCTGGTCGAAGAATTCCTACATTACCTCGCAAACGAGCGAAACGCGTCGCCGCGCACTCTTAAAGCATATCGCAAGGCGCTGAGTGCTTTCAGCGCAGAGAACAGGTCATCGTGGAAAAAATGTACCGCCGACGATTTTCGCGATTACCTCTTCACGCTCATGAAGCGCGGTCAGGCGCGTTCCTACGTGCGACTGCAATTCTCCGCGTTCCGCACTTTTTATCAGTTTCTGGCAGCTCGAAAACGGCTGCGACGGAATCCCATCCGAGAAGTGCAATTGCCAAAAATTGAAAAAAAACTGCCGCTGGTTCTCACACGCCAGCAGGTTGAGGAGCTTCTTACCGCGCCAAACCGTGAGACGAAGAAACGCTCCGCGCCGGTTTGGATGCCGCTGCGCGACGTCGCAATCATGGAATTATTCTACAGCAGCGGCTTACGACTGAGCGAACTGGCCAGCCTTGATGTAGCCGATCTCGATCCTTATACCGAGTCTGTGCGCGTATTCGGCAAAGGCCGGAAGGAGCGCGTCTGCCCGGTCGGATTGCCCGCGCTGGAAGCGATTTCGCGCTATCGCGCCGCTGCCAATGTGCATGCCGGCCCGCTCTTCATAAACAAAGCGCGAACGCGAATGTCCGTGCGCTCAGTCTGGCTCGTCTTAAAGCGTTATGTGCGCTACACATCCATTCCAATTTCAATCAGCCCGCACAAATTGCGGCACAGCTTTGCGACGCATATGCTGGACCGCGGCGCCGATCTGCGGAGCGTTCAGGCGTTGCTTGGACATGCCAGCCTTTCCACAACACAAATCTACACGCACGTCACCGTTGAACGGCTAAAGAAAGCCTATGCGGACGCCCATCCGCGGGCGTGATTTTCCTGCCGCGCCTTAGCTCGCCGGCGCAGCCGCGTTACTCTGTGGCTGCGATTCCGGCACGTGGAACGACAGCTTCCCATCACCCGCTTCAACTTCGACTTTGTCGCCTGGTTTCACGTTGCCGCGAAGCAATTCTTCCGCGAGCGGGTCTTCGAGAAAACGCTCCACCGCACGGCGCATTGGCCGCGCTCCGTACTGCGGATCGTATCCTTTCTCGATGAGAAATTCCTTCGCGCTTTCCTTCAACTCAATATGGACGTCCTTGGCTTTGATGCGCCTAAGTACTTTATCCACCTCCAGATCGACGATGCGCAACAGCTCCGGCTTCCCGAGCGAATGAAACACGATGAGTTCGTCCAGCCGATTGAGAAACTCGGGTTTAAACACACGCTTGGTCTCATCCAGAATTTTGTCCCGCATCGTATCGTAATCATGTCCGTCGCGCGGCGCACCGAAACCCATCACCGTTTGTTTTTTCAATAACTCGGCCCCGACGTTTGAAGTCATGATAATGATCGTGTTCCGAAAATCGATCTTGCGTCCTAACGAATCGGTGATTTTGCCGTCTTCGAGTATCTGCAAAAGCAAATGCATCACATCGGGATGCGCCTTCTCGATCTCATCAAAGAGGACAACCGAGTACGGCCGCCGTCGCACGGCTTCCGAAAGTTGGCCCCCCTCTTCGTACCCGACGTAACCAGGCGGCGACCCGATCAAACGCGACGCGGTGAATTTTTCCATGTACTCCGACATGTCGATTTGAATCAACGCATCCGAATCACCGAACATGAATTCTGCGAGAGTGCGTGCGAGATACGTTTTGCCGACGCCGGTCGGGCCGAGAAAGACGAATGAACCGATCGGGCGTTTTGGATCTTTCAAATCCGCGCGCGAACGGCGCAAAGCCTTGCTGATAGCAGTAACTGCCTCGTCCTGACCGATGACGCGCTGCTTCATCTCGCTCTCCATCATCAAGAGCTTTTGTGTTTCCTCCTGCTCCATGCGCTGCAGAGGAACGCCAGTGACTTTCGAGATGATGTGCATCATGTCGTCGGCCGTCACGACCACTTCTTTTTCTTCCCGCTGCTCACGCCATTTGTTCAAAATGGCATCGAGCTTTTCCTTGGTTTGCTTTTCCTTATCGCGAAGCGCGGCGGCTTTCTCAAAATCCTGCGCCTTGATTGCTCCTTCCTTTTCCAACCGGATCTCTTCTATTTCCTTTTCGATGTCCTTCACGTCGGGCGGCCGCGTCATGGCATTGATGCGAGCACGCGCGCCGGCCTCATCCATTACGTCGATCGCCTTATCGGGAAGAAAACGCCCCGTGATATAGCGATCAGAAAATCTGACGGCAGTCTCCAATGCTTCGTCCGTAAGTTTCGCTTTGTGGTGCGCCTCGTATTTGGGGCGAAGACCTTTCAAGATTTGAATCGCTTCATCAACCGTCGGCGCATCCACCTTTATCGTCTGGAAACGGCGTTCCAGCGCTGCGTCTTTCTCGATGTACTTGCGGTATTCATTCATCGTGGTCGCGCCGACGCATTGCAATTCACCACGACTCAGCGCGGGCTTGATGATGTTCGACGCGTCCATCGCGCCTTCGGCCGAACCTGCTCCGACGATGGTGTGCAACTCGTCGATGAAAAGGATCACATTCTTAGAACGGCGGATTTCGTCCATCACTGCTTTAATCCGCTCTTCAAACTGACCGCGGTATTTTGTTCCGGCCACCATCAGGGCGAGATCGAGTGTGATGACGCGCCTGTCGTGTAACAATTCGGGCACGTTACCGTTTGCAATCTCCTGCGCTAGTCCTTCGGCGATGGCCGTCTTGCCAACGCCTGCTTCGCCGATCAGGACTGGATTGTTCTTGGTCCTCCGGCAAAGGACTTGTATCACCCGCTCGATTTCATTGCGCCGGCCAATCACGGGATCGAGTTCTCCCTTCCTCGCCAACTCAGTCAGATCGCGGCCGAATGCGCGAAGTGCTGGAGTCTTGACGTCTTTCTTCGCCGGTTCGACCCCTTCCTGCTCCGATTCAGACGGCGTGAAGTTTGGATCGAGCTCTTTGAGGATCTCGTTGCGCGTGCGTTCGATGTCGAGTTCGAGACTCTTGAGCACTCTGGCAGCGACGCCTTCGCCTTCTCGCAAGAGTCCAAGCAAAATGTGTTCCGTGCCGACGTAGGAATGATTCAGCGCCTTGGCTTCCTTGCCTGCTAGCGCCAACACTTTTTTGACGCGGGGAGTATAGGGAACGTTACCAACAATCTTGGTTTCCGGTCCCGAGCCAACCTGCTTCTCCACCTCCATGCGAACGGTCTCAAGATCGAGACCCATTTTCTGCAAAACGTTCACCGCCACTCCCTGGCCCAGCTTAATGAGTCCCAAGAGCAGATGCTCCGTGCCGACGTAGTTGTGGTTAAACCGGTCGGCTTCCTTGCGAGCAAGCGCCAAAACCTGTTGAGCCCGCGGTGTAAAATTATTCATTGTTCGATGGCGCGTTAGTCGAACCATTGCCCGACTCCCTTGCCATCTTACTAATATCAGGTTTGGGAAAGAGTTTCAAACGCTCGCGGATAATCTGGGCGCGCAGATGGTCGCGTTCTTCGGCATTCAGTTTCTGTTGGGAGCTTTTTTGCAAATGCGCTGGCTGCGTCTCGATAAACAATTCATCGATCTGCAGGCGCTGGTCTTCGGGAAACGCGCCCAAATCCATGCCGAGTTTAATGACCGAGAGCAGGTTAAGCGCTTCTTTCGACGGCATTGCGTGCGCGTAGGTCAAAACTCCGTATGCGCGACCGATCTGATCGCAAAGGGTATTCGGCTTTTTCTGGAGCAAAATTTGACGCGCGTCATGTTCCTTTTCGATGATTGTTTCAATCACTTTGCTCAGGCGATTGATGATCTCGTCCTCTTTCTCGCCGAGGGTGGTCTGATTTGAAATCTGAAAAAGGTTGCCCATCGCTTCGGTGCCTTCGCCGTAGAGCCCCCGCACTGCGAGGCCGATTTTACTCACCGCTTGAACCACTTGATTAATCAGCTCGCTCAGCACAAGACCTGGCAAGTGGAGCATCGCAGAGGCGCGCATGCCAGTACCAACGTTCGTAGGGCACGCAGTGAGGTAACCCAGCCGCGGATCGAAAGCGAAATCCAGTTTCTTCTCGAGCGCGCTGTCGATCTTGTCGACGAGTTTGTACGCCTGTTTTAACTGGAGTCCCGAGCGAATCGATTGCATCCGCAGATGATCTTCTTCGTTGATCATGATGCTGACCGTTTGCCGCCGATTCACCACCACCGCACTGCCCCCGCCCTTGGCGGCATGCTCGCGACTGATCAGATGACGTTCCACCAGCACCTGCCTGTCCAACGCCGAAAGATCCTGCAAGCTTTCGGAGAATGATTCCTGCATTTCCGGCAGTGCTTCTACATGCGACCTGATCAGTTCCAGTATCGAATTGCGTTCCGCTTTCTTCGCCCAGCCCGGAAAAGGGCGGTGCCGCAGATTGCGCGCGAGGCGCACCCGGCTGCTGATTACCGTTTGATGATGCGGCCCTTCGCCGCGCAGCCATTCTCCAGCAGTACTCAGCATGTTTGAAAATTTCATGGCGAATTGGAGAGGTCGCTTTCAAGCTGTTTAATTTGGTCGCGCAACGTGGCCGCCGTCTCGTAGTTTTCGTCGGCGACGGCTTTCTGCAGATTTTCCGCGAGCGCGCGCATCCGGTGACTCAGCGCCATGGCGCGCTGCGCGCGTTCCGGCAATTTCCCCACATGTTCGGTACCTTTGTGCATCGCTTTCAAAAGCGAGGTCAAACCCTCCGCAAACGTGACGTAGCATTCGCTGCAACCCAAGCGTCCAGTCTTTTTAAAATCAGCCTGACTAAAACCGCAAACGGGACATTTTTGCGTGGTTGCCCCCTTTTCGATCTCTTCCGCTGCGCCGATGCCAAGGAGCAGATCGGCAAGAGCAAAGCTCGTGGGGTCCTGGACGCCTTTTTCTTTCGAGCAGGCTTCGCACAGATTCACCTTGTGCATTTTGCCTTCCAGAATCTGTGTCAGGAAGACCGTCGCATCATTGCATTTGCAAACGTCGCACAACATCTCGCTTAATTAGACCCTGATATTTTGGAAACATTCAACCCTGAATATTCCCCGACCTTCTGGCTCAGAAGCGACTTCGCTCAACGCTAGGCGAAAATGGGCGTGCCCGTTTCACGTGTCATTTCCCGGAAGCGCGCAATTATGCGTTTAGTGATGGGGCCGGGTTTGCCGTTACCTATCAGGCGCCCATCGGCTTTAACAACAGGAACGATCTCCGCAGCAGTCCCGGTAAGAAAGCACTCGTCGGCCACGAAAACATCATGTCGCGTAAAGTCAGCCTCCGCAACGCTGAGACCGCATTCAGCCGCAATCTCGAACACGATCGAGCGCGTTATCCCGCGCAAGGCGCCGGCGGTAATGGGCGGCGTGAAAATTTGATCGCGCTTAATGATGAAGACGTTATCAGCGGTGCATTCGGCGACGTTGCCCGCGTCGTTCAACATAAGCGCTTCGTCAGCACCGGCCAGGTTCGCTTCAATGCGAGCCATCACATTGTTCAAGTAATTCAATGATTTCACCGCCGGATTCAGTGACGCTGGATTACTTCGGCGCGTCGCGCACGTCACAATGGATAATCCTTTTCGATAAAAGTCCTCGTGATAAAGCGCGATTGTCGCCGCAATGATTATCACGCTCGGACTTTTGCATTGCTCTGGATTCAAACCCAGATTGCCAATACCACGTGTCACCAGCAGACGAATGTAACCATCGTGCAAATGATTTTGCCGGATGGTCTCAAGCACCGCTTCCGTCATCTCCTCGTGTGTCATTGGAATTTCCAGGCAGATCGAACGCGCTGAATCCCACAGCCGTTCAAGATGTTCTTCGAGGCGAAAGACTCGTCCGTTGTAGAAGCGTATGCCTTCGAAAATTCCATCGCCGTAGAGCAGCCCGTGATCGAACACGGAAATCTTGGCATTCGCTTCCGAATAGAATTTTCCGTCAATATAAATCTTCGCTTCCTTTACACCCGTCGTCCGGCGCGGCCGACTTTCAATCGCTGGCTCAATTGCGTCCGCAGCAGTCGGCTCGTGAATCTTCGGTTCATCTAATACCGTCGCATCTGTCGTTTTCATAATCGCAGGAAAATCTCTGATGTTTACTTGCGTAATTCAAGCAGCAAAATGTTGCGTTGAAATGGCGCTGTCATGTTGAGCGAAGCGAAACATCTCTGTCTATTTCCGTTGATGGCTCGGTCCTGATTTGATCCGAGATTCTTCGCTTCGCTCAGAATGACATTGTGCCGGCTCATTGCAAGACTCCATCTTTGATGTGCAACTGGCGGTCGCCGCGTGTTGCCAGACGAAGATCGTGCGTCACGACAAGGAGGGTCTTCTTCCGATCGCGCGCGAGATTTAACAGAAGGTCCATAATTGCATCGCCTGTTTTCGAATCGAGATTTCCGGTCGGTTCGTCGGCAAAAACGATGTCGGGGTTGTTCGTCAACGCCCGCGCGATGGCGACCCGCTGCTGTTCCCCGCCGGAAAGCTCTGCTGGCAAATGATGCATGCGATCAGCGAGGCCAACCGCAGCGAGGCTCTCTTCAGCCTCGGCTCTGCTTGCCCGACGGCCAATCATCCTCGGCAGCAGGACGTTTTCCAATGCAGTGAGTTCCGGTAACAAAAAGTAGCCTTGGAAAACAAAACCCATTCTTTCATTCCGCAGCCGCGCCTCTGCGGAGGAGCCGCCAGAATATAGACGGCGTCCTTCGAATTCGACGATTCCCGATTCGGGACGTTCAAGACCGGCCAATGTGTAAAGCAGTGTCGTCTTCCCCGCGCCGGAAGCGCCAGAGAGAAACACTGCTTCGTTACACTCGATCTGCATCGAGATACCGCGCAGGACTTCAATTCGCCGGGCGCCCATTCGGAATGATTGGCAAAGATCCCGCGCGACCAATTGTGGAGTTGTCGTTTCCATCGAGGAACACTCGCCGTCATATCTGCCGCAAACACGATGCGAGCACAAGAGCGTCTCGCTCATGAGCTAATATCCGTACGCTAGAAAGCCGCCATCGAACAAATCCATGGCGGCTTCTTAGTAACAGAAGTTCGCCACCACCACTGATTGAGGATTATTCGACAGCAGGATTCTTCTAACCCTTCCTCGCAGCCAGTTGCAACAAAAGCCGCCGACGAAACAAGTCGGCGGCGGCTTTTCAATGATAAGAGTCTCGTTATGCCATTCCAAGCGATTGTAGTGTCGGCTCGTCGATGGTGGACGTCGTGTAGAGCCCGTGATCTCGCTGATAACCTGCGATCGCACCACGGGTCAGTGGTCCAAGTAAACCATCCACTTCGCCCTGATAATAACCTTGCTGTTGCAGCGCCGCCTGCACATTAGCAATCACCTGATCTGGCGGCAGGCTATTATACCCGTAGATGGGGCCGTCCCAAGCGTAATACGCGTTTGGATTGTAGCCCCAAGCAGGGAACCAATAACCGGCGTTCCAGTAATACGGGGAACCGAACACAAACACGATCCTATTGTGATGGCTGTGCCACCAGTTCTGATCGTGCCACTCGGATTTGTAGTTCCGGAAAACGGTATAATTTTGGCCCTGCCAGTTTTGGCTTCCTTGGATGTGTTTGCCTTGCTGGAACTTCACAGGTGGGGCCTTTGCGGTATTTGGCTGTTTTGGAACATTGAAGTGCTGAGGCTTAAATGGCTTGCCCGTTGCTGCCTTACCTTTTGCCGCGGTCTTTCCGGCCGTCTTCGTAGCAACTTCTCCCGGCTTTCCTGGTCCCGCTACTTTTCCGCCCTTCGCTGCCTTGCCTGTTTGCCCTTCATGAGCTGCCATTGAGGTTTGGCCCTTCTTACCCTTTTGTCCCTCATAAGCTCCCATTGAGGTTTGCCCCTTCTTGCCCTTCTGCCCCTCATAAGCTCCCATTGAAGTTTGGGTCTTCTTGCCCTTCTGCCCCTCATAGGCTCCCATTGAAGTTTGGGTCTTCTTGCCCTTCTGCCCCTCATAGGCTCCCATTGAAGTTTGCCCCTTCTTGCCCTGATAGGCTCCCATTGATGTTTTCTTGGGGCCCGCTCCAGCGCCGGTCGGACGTCCTGTCGTGGACGGAGGCGCGTGCTGCGCCGCCTGTGGCTGCTTTTTCTTCTGTTGTTTGTTTTGTTCTTGTTGTGCGCCGTATGCGACACTCGCAAGCCCAAGACTGCAAATTAGAACGACGAATATTCTCATAAGATTTTTCCTTTGGGTTGTTAGACCTTTTGAGGTTTGTATTTATTCAACGTTAGAGCGATGTCTTGCGGATGCCTTCGCTGCCACAAAACGCTCGGCTATTGTGCTCAACCATCGCCTCCTCAGCGCTGTTGGCGCACGGCCTCAAACAACACAATTGCAACCGCGGTGGCGAGGTTCAGACTTCGTGTCCCATGCATTGGGATAGTGATGCAGTTCTCAACATTAGCAGCGAGTAAATCTTCCGGGAGACCTTTGGTTTCCCGGCCAAAGACGAGAAAATCCTGTTTCTGAAATCTTACCTCGTAGTAAGAGCGTTTGCCTCTTGTCGTCAGAAAGAAATAACGCGTTCTTGCCGGCTGAGCGCGCCGCAAGACGTCAAAGGAATCCCACAATTGCAGATGTACTTCTTCCCAATAATCAAGTCCTGCCCGGCGCAATTCTCGATTATCCAGCGAAAAACCGAGCGGCGTGACCAAATGCAGGGTTGAGCGCGTCGCCAAACAAAGCCGGCCGATGTTGCCCGTGTTCGGCGGAATCTCCGGTTCAACTAAGACGATGTTGAACATCAACTCTTCCTCTTCCGCTTAGTCTTAATCTATCTCACATCAATCGAGATTAAGAGGAAGAGGTAGAGGCCGAGGAAGATTCGCTACAGCTTCGAGGCAACGAACTTCTCCAGCTTCACCACGTCAGCCGCGAATTTGCGAATTCCCTCACCGGTTTTTTCGTACGCCATCGCATTCTCGTTTAGCAACCAGCGGAATTTCTTCTCGTCCAGCTGCAACTTGTCAATCTTCGCCGATTTCGCTTTTTCCGGATCAAGTTTGCGTTCCAGCGGATCGGTCGACTCGGAAAGTTCCTTCATCAGTTCGGGACTGATCGTGAGCGCGTCGCAACCGGCCAGCTCGCGGATTTGTCCGACGTTGCGGAAGCTCGCGCCCATGACTTCGGTCGCGATATCGAATTTCTTGTAATACGTATAAATTTCATTAACAGACTGCACTCCTGGATCTTCTGGTCCGATATAATCCCGCTTGTTCGCAGCCTTGTACCAGTCGTAAATTCTCCCGACAAACGGCGAGATGAGCTGCGCTTTCGCTTCGGCCGCGCGGACCGCCTGGGGCAGCGAGAACATCAGCGTCAGATTGCAACGGATTCCTTCCTTTTGCAGTTGCTCCGCGGCATTCAATCCCTCCCAGGTCGACGCGATCTTGATCAACACGCGTTCGCGCGCAATTTTTCGTTCTTGATAAAGCTGGATCAACCGCCGCGCCTTGTTGATCGAACCTTCGACATCAAACGACAAGCGCGCGTCGGTTTCGGTCGAGACGCGTCCCGGAACAATCTCGAGAATATCGCAACCAAATTGGACTAGCAGGTGATCGCAAATGTCTTCGATCTGATCGTGACCGCTCAGACCTGATTTCTTGCGATCGGCCATCACCTCTTCTACCACATGCGTGTACTGTGGTTTTTGCGTGGCGGCATAAACCAGGCTCGGGTTCGTCGTCGCGTCTTGCGGCTTGAAATCCTTGATCGATTCAAAGTCGGCCGTATCGGCCACGACTTTCGTGAACCTCTTTAGTTGCTCGAGTTGATTCAGTTTCGTTTCAGTTTCTCGCTCGTCGGTAACAGTCGTGCTCATAATCTTTGCTCCTTCTTTTGACAATGTACGCCCCAGCAAAGGATCGACAATGGCAAATTGAACTGTAGCGGCAGCCCGCGTCGCTGACTGCCTCCTAGTCTGTGCTTACAAGAGCGGTAAGGGCCGCTACAGTTTGGCAGAAACAGCCGGTCGGGATTGAACAACTCTCTTCGAACCGAGCGCTGCCTTAACAAAATTGTTTCCAAGCTCCCACATCGGACCCGGGAATTTGCGGCACTCCGTCAGCACGTCATCGAGGGCGTTCACGAACATCTCGACTTCTTTTTCGCCAATGATCAGCGGCGGCAGAATTTTCATGACATCCATCGCATGACCAGCCACCTGCGTGAGAATCCGATGCTTGCTCAGCATTTGCGTCACCAGCATTTGTGCGAAGAGCACTTTGTCGATCTTGTGCAAAAGTTTCCACGCCATCTTGAGCTTGAACTCGCTTGGCTCGTGAAATTCGATCCCGATCATCAAGCCCTTGCCGCGAACTTCTTTGATGAACGAATGTTTAGCGCGGAGCCCATCGATTTTCTCCATCAGGAGCGCGCCCATTTTCGCCGCGTTCTCAACCAAATTTTCCTCATCAATAATTTCCAGCGCGGCTAGCCCACAGGCCATCGCCAGATTATTGCGTCCGAAGGTTGTCGAGTGAACAACGCAACGGTCCATGCGCGAAAACGTTTTCTGGTAAATCTCGCGTCGCGCCACGATCGCGCCGCACGGCACATAACCGCCGCTTAAAGTTTTCGCCAGCGTAATGATGTCAGGCTCCAAATTCCAATGCTGGAATCCGAACATCTTTCCCGTGCGGCCAAGCCCCGTCTGCACTTCATCTGAAATCAAAAGGGTGCCGTATTTACGGCAAAGCTCCTGGGCTCGAACAAAGAAATCGGTCTTAGGAGTTTGACAACCTTTTCCCTGAACGGTTTCGATCACGAAAGCGGCCACGTCGCGCGAGCGCAATTCGCGATCCAGCGCCTCAAGATCATCCAGCGGCACACGAACATCAAAGCCTTCCATCAACGGCCCAAAGCCTTCGGTGAAACTCTCGCAGCCCATCAACGACAATGCGCCCAGGCTCAGGCCGTGAAATGCGCTCGCCAGCGACACCGCGCGCTTCCTGCCAGTCGCAGCGCGCGCAAATTTCAACGCGCCTTCCATCGCTTCGGTCCCGGAGTTACAGAAGAAGACGGCGTTCAGGTGGGGCGGTGTGCGTTTCGTGATTGCTTCCGCAAGCAAACCGCTCAAGAGCGAGCAATCCATTTGAACCATGTTTGGAAGGTCGAGATCGAGCACGTCGCGGATGGCTTGTTTCACCATCGGATGATTGCGGCCGATGTTGAAAACGCTGTAGCCGCTCAGAAAATCGAGATAGGGCTGATTATCCATGTCGTAGAGGTATGCGCCCTCCGCTCGTGCATAGACCTTGTCGAAGCCGATCACCCGCTGGGCCGCCACCAGCGTCGGGTTCACGTGCCGCTCATGGAGCCGATAATTTTCGCCAAGCCGCGAAGCGATGATTTCCTTTAAGTCGAAAGCCACGATTTCAACGTCTGCGATTTGGCCGAGAAACGCAAATGCTTGGGCCGCGCACTGTGCTGTCCGGAATTAAGCGCTGCATCGAGACGACAAAAAAAGCTGCAGGATCAGAGACGATCCTGCAGCTTTAATTTTGCGAACTGATTTCTGTTAGTCCTCGACAATCACTCGCTCAACCGTACGAGTCTCAGTCGGGCCCGTGTAATAAACACGAACTTTTTGACCTGCTCGCAGCGGTGCTGTCACCACTTTGCCGGCAGTGTCAACGACTCGTGCAGCGGTGCCCAGAGCGAAACTCACAGGTCCCTGCTCGCTCCTGACCACAACGGTCTTGCCGGGCTCATAGGTCGTTACCGTGCCGGCGGTATATGTCGTGGTAGTAGTCGTTTCTGTCGTTGCTGGTTTTGAAGTTGTTGTAGTTTCCTCGGTAGTCGTCGTGCTGGTTTGCGCAAAAGCTAACGGTGTTACCAATGCGCAGACCAAACCAATAATTGTTTTCTTCACTCTGATCCCTCCTGTTTATGGTTAGTTTACCCACAAGTTCGTGACTCACGGGTTAAACGGACGCTCCCCGTCCGTCTCATTCTTTGACTGGCTTCACCACGGCGGTATTCGAACTATTTGCTGTTGCATGATTGAGCGAGGCTGACCAATTCATTAACTTGCATGCCGATGAGCCGCAAAACGCCGCCCGCTGACCCAGTTGTTACATCCGAACTTGTCGAGCGGCACGGTCTCACTTCGGAAGAGTTCGAGCGGATCAAAAAAATCCTCGGCCGCGAGCCGAATTTCACTGAGCTCGGAATTTTCTCGGTGATGTGGAGCGAACACTGTTCATACAAAAATTCGCGGAAAGAGCTGAAAAAATTTCCGACCGCCGGGCCAAACATCCTGGTCAAAGCCGGCGAAGAGAACGCGGGCGTTGTCGATATTGGCGATGGCTGGGCAGTGGCGTTCAAGATGGAGAGTCACAATCATCCGAGCGCTATCGAGCCCTTCCAAGGCGCCGCGACCGGCGTTGGCGGAATTATTCGCGACATTTTTACGATGGGCGCACGCCCGGAGTTTTGTCTCAACTCGCTCCGCTTTGGGCCGATCACGGATCCAAGTTCGAAATCCGCAACGCGCAAGACGAAAATCGCTGCGAACCGGAGATTGTTCACCGGTGTCGTTTCCGGTATTGCGCATTACGGTAACTGCGTCGGCATTCCGACCATCGGCGGCGAGATTTATTTCGATGAGAGCTTTGACAGCAATCCTCTGGTAAATGTTTTTTGCCTGGGCGTGCTCCGCCACGAACAACTCGCGCGCGGCACGGCAAAAGGCGCTGGCAATCCTGTTTTTTACGTCGGCGCCGAAACGGGCCGTGACGGTCTCGCGGGCGCAGCTTTTGCATCACGCGAATTGACCGAACAATCCCGCGAAGATCGTCCCGCCGTGCAGGTAGGCGATCCCTTCAAGGAGAAATTATTGCTCGAAGCATGTCTCGAACTGCTCGCTCGCGGTGCTGTTGCCGGAATTCAAGATATGGGAGCGGCCGGTCTGACCTGCTCGACGTGCGAAACCGCCAGCCGTGCGGGAAGCGGTATCGAGATTGATCTCGCCAAAGTACCCAAGCGCGAGCCCGGTATGACGCCGTATGAGATTCTCTTGAGCGAGTCACAAGAGCGAATGTTAATCATTGCCAGGCGCGAAAAGGAAGGTGTTGTCCGCGAAGTATTCGAGAAATGGGACGTGCCATACGCAGAGATTGGTCGCGTCACCAGCGACGGCGTGATGCGCGTGCGAAATAACGGTCAGATTGCTGCGGAGATTCCCGCGAAAGCGCTGGCTGAAGAAGGGCCCCTGTACTCGCGCGAAGCGAAACCGGCGGCGGTCCATGACCGCCGAATCGAGAACCTCCCAGAGATCGACACGCACGAAGCACTCCGGCAACTGCTGCGCGATCCGACGATTGCGTCCAAGAACTGGGTTTATCGGCAATATGATCACACCGTTCGCACCGGCACGATTGTGAAACCGGGTTCTGATTCCGCTGTTTTCTTCGTTCGCTACGCCAATAAAATTTTGGCGGCGACTACCGATTGCAATTCGAATTATTGCGCGCTCGACCCGCGCGAGGGCGGCAAAATCGCCGTCGCCGAAGCGGCGCGTAACCTTACATGTTCAGGCGCCAGGCCGCTCGCCATTACGGATTGCCTCAATTTCGGCAATCCTTATAAGCCGGAAAACTTCTGGCAGCTACGTGAAGCAGTTGAAGGAATAGCAGAGGCATGCCGCGCAATTGGCACGCCTGTCACGGGAGGAAATGTGTCTTTGTATAATGAGAGCCCGGCCGGAGTCGTGGATCCGACACCGACGATCGCGATGGTCGGATTGATCGATAACGAAAAGCACATCACCACGCAATGGTTCAAAGACGAAGGAGACGTGATCATTCTGGTTGGCGAGATCGGAAGTGAGCTTGGTGGCTCGCAATTTTTAAAAATTTGCCACGGACGCAAAGAAGGTCCTCCGCCACACGTCGATCTTGACCTTGAAATCAAGGTGCAAAATGTTGTTCGCGATCTCATCCGGGGCGGCCTCGTGAAAAGCGCGCACGACTGCTCTGAAGGCGGGCTTGCCATCGCGCTGGCGGAAAGCTGTTTTAATCCTCAAAAATTCTTTGGAGCGGAGATCGGGGTTGGCGCAGGCGACACGCCTGCCACTACAGTGCTGTTTAACGAATCGCAGTCGCGAATTGTGATTTCCGTGGCGCCTGAAAATCTCCAGAACGCAATTTCGGTTTTGCGCGAGCGCGACGTTCCCTTTCAACAACTTGGGAGAGTTGGCGGCGATCAATTGCGCATCCAAGTAAACACGCAAAAATTCACCTGGCCGATTGCGGAGCTTTACGACGACTGGTGGAATTCGATTCGTCGCCTCGTCGAAAGCGACTCGTCTGCGGAGCGGATCCCAAGCTTATAAATGGAGCACGATCGAAATGTTCTTTTTCAGGGAGCGGTCCCGGAAAATTACGACCGCTATCTCGGCCCAGTAATATTCGAACCGTGGGCGGAAGATTTGGTCTTACGGCTGACAGGCAAGAAATACGAACGCGTTCTTGAAATTGCCTGCGGCACGGGAATCGTGACGCGTCGATTGCGGGACGCGTTGCCGGCGACGACGGAAATTGTCGCGACTGATTTGAACCCGGACATGTTCGAATTCGCGAAGCCGAAGTTTAGAAATGCCGAAACCATGATCTGGCAACAGGCCGACGCGTCCGCTCTTCCGTTTCCCAATTATTCGTTTGACGCAGCCCTTTGCCAGTTCGGTGTGATGTTCGTCCCAGACAAAGCGGCTGCCATGCGCGAGTCTTATCGCGTTCTTCGCCGCGGCGGCGTATTTCTGTTCAACGTGTGGGATTCGTTCGAGGCGAATCCGTTTGGCCGAATTGCGCACGCGACGATCGCTTCGTTTTTCGATCACGATCCGCCCAAGTTTTATGAGATCCCGTTTGGTTTTCACGATTCGACGGTAATCCGAAAACTGCTGCAGGATGCTGGCTTCGAGAAAATTGAATGGTTTGCTGAAACGAAGCCTTGCCGGAGCGGATCAGCGACGGAATTCGCTACTGGATTAGTGCGTGGGAATCCGGTCGCCCTTGAGGCAACAGAGCGCGGCGTCGATCCGGAGGACCTGATCGACGCGGTCGCAAAACGAATCGCCGAACGTTTCGGCGATGCCCCCGTCGAGAGCACAATGCGCGCGATTGTTTGGCAGGCGATGAAGTTTTAATCCCGCGATTGAATGTGAGGCAATTTGGTGGATTATTTAGTGTGATCTCCCCCTCGGACAAAACTGATCCAGACCAGGCGCTCGACTCTGCCGTGCTGCCGCAGCACGAGTGCGGGCTTTTCGGCGTGTTCGGTCACCCTAAAGCGGCGGTTTTGACCTATTACGGTCTGTTTGCCTTGCAACATCGCGGGCAGGAGAGCGCTGGGATTGTTACGAGCAACGGTCCAGGCACAAGCTTCGTAATGCACAAGGACATGGGGCTTGTTTCACAGGTATTCGGTCAGGAGGAACTGGCGAAATTGAAGGGAACACGCGCGATCGGGCATACGCGTTACTCGACCACAGGCACCAGCACGATTAAGAACGCGCAACCGTTTGTGGTCGATTGTGTGCGCGGCCAGATGGCAATTGCGCACAACGGCAATTTAATTAATGCCGACGTTTTGCGCGATGAGCTGGAACGGAGAGGCTCCATTTTCCAAACCACCGCCGATAGCGAGATTATTTTGCATCTTCTGGCGCAGCCTTCAGAAAATGGCGGAAATGTCCTGGCGGCATTGCGCCGGATTCAGGGCGCGTTCTCGCTGATCATCATGAGCGAACGGGAGCTGATCGCAGTGCGCGATCCTTTTGGCTGGCGCCCACTTGCCCTCGGCAAGCTCGATGGTGCTTATATCATAGCATCTGAAACATGCGCTTTTGATCTGATCCATGCGGAGTTCATTCGCGAAATTGAACCTGGCGAAGTGTTGATCATCGACGAGAACGGATTGCGGTCGGAACGGCCATTCCCGGACGAGCGGCCCGCGTTTTGCATGTTCGAGTACGTTTACTTCGCCCGGCCGGATAGCATGATCGGAGGCGTGAATGTAGGGAAGGTGCGCATGGAGATGGGACGGGAACTGGCGAGAAAGTTCCCCGTCGAGGCCGACATTGTCGTGCCGGTACCGGATTCGGGAAACTACGCTGCTCTCGGTTTCGCTCAGGAACTGAATATTCCTTACGCCCACGCTTTCGTCCGCAACCACTACATTGGGCGCACATTTCTGCAGCCGAGTCAGCTGATCCGCGATTTCGACGTGCGAGTGAAGTTGAATCTGATCAAGGAAATAGTTGCGGGAAAGCGCGTCGTAGTTCTGGACGACTCCATCGTGCGCGGCACTACCGCGCGCGCGCGCGTCGTGAACCTTCGCGAGGCCGGAGCCAAGGAAGTGCACATGCGCGTGAGCTGTCCGCCGCATCGGTTTGCCTGTCACTATGGAATCGATTTTCCTGACCCTGAAAAATTAATCGCGAACCAGATGTCGATGGACGACATCTGCAAATATCTTGGCGTTGACAGTCTGGGTTACCTCGATGTCGAAAGCATGGTGCGAGCGACAGGAAAGCCATTGAACACGTTTTGCCTGGCTTGTTTTACCGGCGATTATCCCCTGCCCGTCGATCCGGCATTGGACAAATTCATCATGGAACGACGCGAGCAACGTGCCAAAGCGCTCGCGGATCAGGAAGCGCACCCGACGTTGTTCGCGGATTTAAAGTAGCAACTCGGCGGTTTTTTGTAGGAGAAGGCGTTGCCTTCCTGAGGGAAGCTGACAGCTTCCCCTACAGAAAATGACAAGAAAGAAAAAAGCGTACGCGCGCGCCGGCGTGGATGTGGATCTTGGCAACCGGCTGAAGCGACAAATTCAGTCGCTCATGAAGGAAACACATGGCCCACAGGTGCTGGGCAGGGCCGGCGGTTTCGGCGGGTTATTCCAAGCGCGCTTCCCTGGAATGCGTGAGCCGGTTTTGGTCGCAAGCATTGATAGCGTCGGCACGAAATTGAAGATTGCGTTTGCGCTGGACAAGCACGACACCGTTGGCGCCGATCTGGTAAATCACTGTGCAAATGACATCGCAGTCTTGGGCGCGTGTCCGCTTTTCTTTCTCGATTACATTGGCTGCGAAAGACTCGAGCGTCGCGTGTTTCAACAATTACTTCGGGGCATTTCTCGCGCCTGCCGATCCGCGGGCTGCGCGCTCCTCGGTGGTGAAACAGCGCAATTGCCCGGAATGTACCGCCCGGGCGAATATGATCTCGCCGGGTGCATCGTCGGTATCGTGGAACGCACGAAAATCATCGACGGCCGGAAAATCAAACCGGGCGACGTAATCCTCGGTTTGGCTTCAAACGGCTTGCACACCAACGGCTACTCGCTGGCGCGAGAAATTCTGTTCCGAAAAATGCGGCTGAAGATCGGTTCACGTTTGCCAGGATCCGCGAACACGATTGGCGAAGAGTTGCTGCGCGTGCACAAGAATTATCAGCCGCTCCTGGCAAAAATTCCAAGCGGCCTGATCAAGGGTCTTGCCCATATCACCGGTGGCGGTCTTATTGACAATCTCCCGCGGATTTTGCCTCCAAGTTGTGATGCAGTAATTGAAGCGAAAAGGTGGAAGGTCCCACGGATCTTTCAAATCTTGCAGCAAAATGGAAACATCGATTTTCGGGAGATGTATCAGGTTTTCAACATGGGCATCGGGATGGTGGCTGTCGTCGCGAAGCAAAACGCAGGCCGCGCGATGTCGATCTTGCGAGCGAAACGAATTGGTCAGATCGAACGCGGATCAGGAAAAACCGTTTTAGAATTGTAGGGCGTCCGCCACGGCGGACGCCATTGGGATTTATGGCAGCTGCGGCGATGCGGGATCAGTCACATTTACCTGCACCTGAAGTTGTGGTGTCGAGTCAGTGCTGGCGACTTTACCTCCGCGCATCACACGTTGCAGGCCGGCGCGATGAGCTGCAAGATCGACGAGCTCCGCTACTCGTGACTTCAGTGCGCGCGCTCGCGTCCACAGGAAAAAAACAAAGAGCAGGTAGGCACCAATGGACCAAAGATCAACATGGGAAACGTTGAGCTGGCGATAGATCAACAGACTTAGTGCAATAAGATTAAGAATGATCGTGGTGGTAACCAGCCGGTTGCGAAGCCGAACACGCGTTAGGCATTTTCCACCGCCGTGATACTCCGTAACGGTTTGAAGCGCGATGCTCCACCAGAAATTGCCGTAAATTTGAATGTCCCACTCATTCCATCCGCTGTCGGTCGAATAGCGCCACCCTTCTTCCTCGAGCAACTCGAACATGGCGCCTAACAAATAGTGACGGTCCCTGCCCTGCTCGCTCCAAAAAACACGGCGAGCCAGACTGCCCGCGGAGCGGGCGCGTTCCGGCAAATGCTCGTGTTTCCGAATCACGTTTGCCGGTGTGCGTTTGAAGCGTAACCAGGTGAAATATCGAGAAAATCCGCGCACGAGCGGCTGGGCAAACGCCAGTAGCATCACGAGCAGTCGTGCGTGGACCGTGTCGAATTTGGGCTCAATGGGAGCGCGCACCATGTACGAAAGCGCCACACACAGGGTGCCTCCCAGCATGAGGTAAGGGACAATGCGCAGCGCAGGCAGAAAAATTCCCAGACCAAAAAGGAAAATCGTCAGGGCAAACCATTCAATACTGCTCAGGTATGCGGCTACGTCTGATTGCGGTGCAGGGTAAATGGACTGAAAAAATCCCTCACCGAACATTCCGTGATAAATCACCGGGCGGTTAACAAACCAGCTGAAGCGCGGCGTCCCGTAGATTTGGCCGCGCCATTTCGCCGTGCCGGTTGGACCAAAAAAGATCAAATGTTTAAATCTAAGAAGCGATTCTGCTTCGCCGTAGCCATCCTGCTGTTTCAAGAAAGCGCGAAGGGTAAAACGCCTGTAGTGCCAAACGATGGCGGCTGGACTGAACGCAATCACCCACCCAGCCTGCTGGATTCGCCAGCAAAAATCGACGTCGTCCCCGGCTTTGTGGTATTCGGGGTCGAAGCCGCCCATGCTTTCAAACGCCCACCGATAGAATGCCATGTTACAGCCGGGAATGTGCTCGGCGACTGTATCAGTAAGCAGAACATGGCTTGGACCGCCGGGCGCAGCTGCAACACACGCTTGAATCCAATTTTGTGCCGGTGGTGTGATGTTCGGTCCGCCGACACCCGCGTAATCGCCGCTTACAAGCGTGCCGATCAAGTAGTACAGCCAATCCACGTCTGCCATGCAGTCAGAATCTGTGTAGGCGAGCACTTCACCTTTCGCAGCAGCGGCGCCCGTGTTACGCGCGTGACTTAATCCATGATTGCTCTGATGGATGTAGTGCACCTGTGGGAACTGCACGGCAACATAAGCTGTGTCATCGGTCGAACCGTCATCGACCAGAATGACCTCATACGCGGGATAATTCAGTTTGCCTAACGAATCAAGGCACGCCGCCAGAGTGTGGCCTCCGTTGTACGAACACACAATTACCGAGACGAACGGCGCGCGCGGCAACGCGCGATGCGGCAAAGCGGAATCGCTTCGACCGAGTTTTTCTTCGAGGGTATAAAATGCTTTTTTCGGTTTGCGCTCCCGAGTGACGATCCCAAATGCCCAATCTATAATTTCCTCGCCGCCGGTAAACCATTCGTCGGTCCAGGTAAAAAAAATCGTTCCTGCAAGGCCGCATTTTACGACGCTATCGACGTGCCAGCCGAGCATTTCAGCTTGTTCTTCCTGTGAATGGCGGATGGTATCCATACCGAATTCCCCGAGGATAAGCGGATGCTCGCCACAGAGATTCTGCAGTCGCAGCAGATAGCCTTCGAAATCGCGCTGATCGTGGAGGTAAACATTGAAGCAGCAAAAATCCGCGTTCTGGGGCAGCAGATATTCGGTCGGCGGATAAGTGGCGTAGGAAAAGAGGGCATCAGGATCGATTGCGCGCCCCATCCGGATTAGTTCCTCCACAAACTCAATCACGCGACGCGCGCCGAGCCAGCGCGCCATGGTGCTGGAAATTTCGTTGCCTACCAGATAACCAAAGATTGCGGGATGCCCGGCGTGTGCTCTCACGGCAACGCGGACAACTTCGGCAATTTGTTTCCGCGTGGATCGTTCACGCAAAAACTCGATGTGTTTTTCCCACGGGAGCGTGATCAGAACGCGCATGCCGGCCGCAGCACAACGATCAAGAAACCAGCGTGGCGGCGCATGGTAAATCCGCGCAACATTCAGATTAGCCTGGCGCATGAGAGTGAGATCGATATCGACTTGCTCAGGCCGCCCAAGATAGTTTCCGTCGGCGTCCGGTTTGAAAGGACCGTAAGTGACGCCTTTAACAAAGAATTTTCTGTCACCCTCGAAAAAGAATTTCGCAGCAGGGCGAATTCGCGAATTCGTAATCGTCGTCATGTCGTGCGAAGGCGAGACATCTCTCAATATTTCCTAGGCTTCAATCAAGAGATTCCTCCCAGCCTTCGCATAAAGCTGAGACGTGGCAAGCAACTCGCTTGGAACGACAAAATAGAAATGCTCCGAACGCAAAAAGATCGGCACGTCAGATTATTCACAGTGCTGCGCAAATACTTCTGGAGCGTTATGCTCGCGATGAACGTGATCCAAAGCCGTCTGCGCGGTCTCGAACAGCAGCCCGCAAGGCCAGCTCAACTCGACCTTCGAAGAGATTACCTCGCTCAACAACTTCGGGATTGGAATTTCTAATCAATCCAGCCACGATGCGCGAATGAAAATTGCCACCATTATTGCTCGCGTCCTTCTTGGATTGATCTTCCTTATCTTTGGCTCCAACGCCTTCCTACATTTCCTTCCGATGCCGCCGCTTCCGCAAGGTGTGGCAGGTGAGTATCTGCATGCCTTTTTTGCGAGCGGCTATGTTTATGTCATCGGCGGCTTCCAAGTCGTCGGTGGCTTGCTTCTCTTGATCGGTCGGTTCGTCCCGCTAGGGTTAACAATTCTAGGCGCCGTCATAGTAAACATTTGGGCGTTCCACCTTTTGATGGCCCCGGAGGGGCTGCCGCCTGCGATCGTCGTTACGATTCTTGAATTGTTTCTGTTGTGGCGCTACCGCGACGCATTCGCCGGAATCCTGCGGCCTTGATCCGGCTTATGGCTGCACAAGGCGATAATAAGACACCTGACATTGTCGTGCGCGGCGGCGCCGGCAGTTTCAGACAGGAGATAGTCGCCGGTAAGCACGGCCTTGTCGCAGATGAACCGGGGAGCGCAGGCGGCAGCGATGCCGGGCCGAATCCATACGACTATTTGCTGGTGGCACTAGGCGTCTGCACATCAATGACCGTCGGTCTCTACGCGCGCCGGAAAAAATTTCCTCTCGAAAATATCAAAGTTTCGCTGTGGCACTCGCGCATCTACGCAATTGACTGCGAGGAGTGCGAAACTAAGGAGGGCATGCTTGACAGAATCGACGTTGAAATCGAACTGACCGGATCATTGAGTGATCCGCAGCGCGCGAAGCTGATGGAAATCGCAGCAAAATGCCCTGTCCATCGAACGCTTACATCTGAAATCAACATCAGGCTTCGAGCGGCTTCGAAAGCATCTACACCGTCGGATTGAGATCGTATCTCTTGGAAACGCCACATCATTTGCGCGAGCAAAAACCGTCCCAATTCGCCGCCGGGCTCGGACTTGTGGGGAAATCCTGACCGAAAGTTCGGCGGTTACATTTTCATTGACCCGACGAAGTGCTCTTGGCTGAATAGCCGAAGGTCATTCCCGCGCTTCTGTGAATTCCCATAAACAGACCGCATCTGCGAAAAACTCATCGGCTGAACTGCAATTGGACGTCGAACGCGAGATCCGTTTTGCCGTCGTAATGTACGGCGGCGTTTCCCTGGCAATCTACATCAACGGCGTTGCCCAAGAGTTGCTGAGCATGGTCCGCGCAACTGCGCGCGCAAACCCCGACCCGACAAAAGATCCCGATCCACAGACGTCAAAAAACGAGCCGAGTGCCGACCAAATGCTTCTTGCGCCGGAAGAATTGTCGGCGTCAGAAAAAGTTTACCGCGAAATTGCGAAGCTTCTCGACCAAAAGTCTGGATTCACCAACGAACCAACGGAGCTAACGCAGACCCGTTTCATTGTCGATGTTATTTCAGGGACATCGGCCGGCGGCATTAACGGTGTGTTTCTGGCTAAAGCGCTGGTTCGAAATCAAACGATGAACGGTTTGAAGTCACTCTGGTTGAGCGAAGGCGATTTGGGGAAATTGCTCAACGACACCAAAGCCGAGGATTACGCGCCCGAACTGGGTTTCGGGGTGCAAAAACCGGAGAAATCGCTCCTCAACAGCCAGCGGATGTATCGCAAGTTGTTGCAGGCACTCGCCGAAATGAATCAAAAATCTCCGGCCGACGAAATCAAGGCCGAGCAGGAACCTTCACCCCTAGTAAAGGAGCTCGACCTTTTTGTCACTACTACCGATATCGAAGGCATCCCGTTGCCAATTCAACTCGCCGATGGTGTCGTTTACGAACGCCGTTACCGAAACGTTTTTCATTTTCGCTATGCCGATGAAACGGCAACGCTTAACCAGCGCGACGATTTTTTTAAAAAGAATGATCCATTTCTCGCCTTCGCCGCGCGCTGCACCTCCTCCTTTCCGTTTGCATTCGATGCCATGCAGCTCAACGACATCGAAAAAATTCTTGGCCGTTACCAGCGCTACCAGGACGATGACCCCAAGAGTGGAAAACATTGGGACGTTTTCATTAAAGATTATCTGCGCCTGGGTTTGATCGACATTAACCGCAAGGCGCGCGGCGGCGATGCTTTGGGTGTAGCGGACATTGAGGCGGCAGGCGCGAGACTTCGGGAAGCTTTTCGAAATCGATCATTCGGCGACGGCGGCTATCTCGATAACAAGCCGTTCAGTTACGCCACCTCGCTGTTGATGCGTCGCTCCTCAGACTGCGTCGTTGATCGAAAACTTCTTTATGTGGAACCGACACCGGAGCATCCAGAGTTGGCCCCGAGAGAGCCAGGGCCTCGTCCAGATTTCGCCGAGAATGTTCGCGCGGCGGTACTCGATTTGCCGCGACAAGAAACAATACGCGAAGACATCGAGCGCATCTACGAAAGGAACGCTATCCTCGAGCGGGTTGGCAGTTTTGCCAAGTACGTCGATGAAGACGCCAGTTTGGTCGACCCGCCGAAACGTTTCACCCATGCGGAGTTTGTCGGGAAAGACTTGCACGAAATGATGGATCGCTACGGCGCGTCCTATGGCGCGTATCATCGATTGAAGGTCCATGAAATCACGGAGCTTCTGACTTGTCTCGTAACGCGTGCCTTAGGACACGATCCGGCTTCCGACGCCGCCGATGCCATTCGCCAATTGGTGACGATTTGGCGAAACCACAAATACAAATTGCTTCACCCGCCCGGAGAGAGAGAAGACGGAAAAAACAACCAAAAAACTGAAAACGAATTTCTGCTCGACTACGATATTCATTACCGATTACGCCGGCTCTCCTTTCTAAGTCGGCGAATTAATCAATTGGCCGGCATCGGACAAAGCGGCCAGGTCGGATCTATCGCAAAGAGCCTGCTTCTGGCCTGGCTCAGCCGCGAACTCAAGCCGATTACGGCGAAGGAGGACCAGCCAAAAGAAAACTCGGCACCGCCGCCGCCGCCGAATTTGCCGCAGCTTACCGAGCTCCAGGCATTTTTAAACTCAAACGGCAGCAATGGCCGTTTTGCCCCGACCGAAACAAGCCCCGATCCGGACCAATGGTTGAAGGATTTCCGACAGGAATTAAGAGCTGTTAAAAAAGCGATCGCCAAACCAACACAAGACGCGCGCTTTACTGAGGAACAGTTTCTTGACCCAGACAGTCAAGGCTCGCAGTCACTGAAGGACGAAATCGCGAAAGTTAAGCTCGAGCTGCCTTGGAAAGATCTTGCGTCTCTTTTGTCGAAAGATCCCGAGGAGAAGCAAGCAGCAATCGCAGGATTTCGCAGAGACGGTTTGATAATGAAGCTGGATAAAGTTGCCGATAAAGTTTGCGAACTTTTAAAAAATCGATCTCCCTCCGGGTTTGCCATTGCTTCGGCAGAAAACTCGAATCCCACTAAGGGCAATCAAGCTGCTCGAATGTGCCTCAAACATTACTACGATAATTTTCTCCTGTACGATCTGATTACCTATCCAATCCAGTACGGGACCAGTGCGGGCGAAGCAAATATCGTCCGCGTTTACCGCGTCAGCCCCGAAGACGCTTCCGCCCTAATGCAGGAAAAGGCCGGAGGTCCGCGTGACAAATTGGCGGGACGCACCCTGATGTCGTTTGGTGCATTTTTGGACGAGAACTGGCGAAGAAACGACATGCTTTGGGGCCGCCTGGACGGAGCCGAACGGTTGATCACCATTTTGCTCGCCAATCAGGTAGAAGCCGAGGAATGCGCGAAATTCATTCGTCGGGCGCACACCGACATTTTATGGGAAGAAATCCTGCAAGGTAACGGCGACGCCGTTTGTCGTCTGCTTAGCAATGTGCGCGCCCATTCTGACGGGACGCCGCACAACAATATTGAAATAATCGTGCAGGAGCTTTTGAAAAAGCCAGAGCTGGCGCCTCACATCACGGACGCGCGACGCAATTATCTCGTTGGGCCGCAAAAATTCGACCGACGTCTCGATCCGGAAACGGCGCTCAAATATATCTCACGATCGACAAATATTACCGGCAACATGCTGGAAGGTTTGGCGGAACAACATCGATTCAACGGCGGGAAGCGGATGGCCGGCTGGGTCACGCGATTCGGCGCCACATTCTGGAACATGATCGCGGTGGCTGTTCCCCAAAGTCTCGGTAATATTTTCTTCCGTCACTGGCTCGGCCTTCTCTACTTGTTCAGCGCGGTCGTCATCCTTGCCGGTATCGCTTTCAAATCGGTGGGCTCTCTCGGCTGGCAATTGCTCGGCGCAACCGTGAGCCTGCATGTGCTCACGTTGTTGGTCGGTGATTTCATCGGTGGCAAACATCGTTGGCTTCGAGCTGCGCGGCGGTTTGGGATTCTGCTCGTCGCGGGCCTGATCGGCTTCGGCGCATATTTCGTCTTGGATCGTTCGCTCAAATTCTTTTCCGATCAGGATCGGGCTTCGATCATCGGCGTCATCACCGGATTTGTGGTGCTGGTGCTACTCGGGTTCATGGAATGGCGGCACTGGTTGAAAAATTTTCTGCGGTCGCCAACAACCAGTTTTAGTTATCGCCTGCTCGGCGGGCTGACGATTGCGACCGCGGTCCTGGTCGGAACACTGATCGTGATCGGACCGGCCGACATGATAGGTTTCGAACTTTCCAGGGCAGCCAGCATTGCTGATCCGTTCAAGGCGCACGTGGGCGTCGACCGATTGCGCATTCAACTCGGACTCGATTTCGCTCTTATCGTTGCTTATGCGACGATGCTCGCCAGTTATTGCGTCGCGGGAGCGAAATTGTTCTGGGAGCGGCGCGAAAACCTGGCCTACAGATTCCAACAAGATCGACAAGCGGCGCGTGCTCAAGCGCGCACGCAAAGCAATCCCGCCTCCACCGACGCCAAAGATCCAATCGCCAAAGGTTCGTTGCGTTTGAAATTGTTTTACGCTCTTCTTGTGGTCGGATTTGCCTTCGCGGGTTTGCAATGGCTGGCGGCGATCGCGGACGCGAGCGAAAATATCGGACTGCTTTTGTATCTCAAAGACACGCCGCCGCCCAACTTCAACGGACTCGAGCTGGCGTACTGGAGTGCAACCATCAAATTTTGGTTAATCGCTGCCGGCGCCATTTATGCGGCGATCGCTTTTTCGTTCGGCGCGTGGAAAAAATTGGGCGAACGACCGACAACTTTAAAACCGACCGAAGTCGGTCTGCGCATCGTATTCGTTGCAGTCAGCCTCATCTATTTCGGTTTCTCGGCATATGCTCTGTTCGTCTGCCGACCAAGTCCGCAGCAGTGTTCTCCGCAATTGCTGCCCGAAATCTGGACGCGGCTCTTTCATTAGATCGACATTGCCTGCATTGCGAAAAAACACCCGCAGCACCATCGCGGCGCGCGAAGCAAATCTGGGCAAGGCCCTCGGGCAGCGATGAGTCAAAAGAAATCGAGTAAGACCAAACGCTGGTCGGCGCGCGTCACCAAGCACAGCAATGCGCTCGATCTCGAGGCCGATGTCTTCAAATCAAAAGATTCACATAAGATCGCGCTTTCGTTGAAACGATCCGCTGAACGGAGTAAGCGGCGCAAGGCGAAGCCTTATCAATCCGCGATGTCGATGCTGAATTTCTACATCAATCGCGCCGGCAAGAATCTCCCACAGAAGCGAAAGCGCGTTCTCGAACGCGCTAAGGACGCACTGCGCGAGGCCTTCGGGCGTAAATAAGAAATCGGAGTTTCGCGCGCTCAGCGCTTTGGAGTGCGGCGATATTTCGCCGCTTTTGTTTCAATCCCATGCTTCAGTGAGCAGAGCGCGCGTTTCTTCCACCCCGACGCGCCAGATTTTCATCATGTCTGCGTCGTCGCGTTGATATAAACCGCCGTAGTTACCGTCCTGGAGATACTCGCGCAGCGATTTCGGATCGAGCCGGCGCAATTTCTCGACATCGCTCATCGGCTTCTGCTCACGCGGCACGTCGACCTTTGCCAAACGCGTCCAGGGAAAATTTTCCATCCACGATGCGTGTGAGGCGATGGGATCGATCGCCTGCACCTGTGCCCAAACTTTCGGCGCGTTCCACCAGTTATGAAACTTGATCCGGACGCCGGGATGATCGGCCATCCATTCGCCGATGAATCCTTGTGCAGGCGTGTTGCCGCCGTGACCGTTGACGATCAGAATTCGTTTGAACCCCTGCTCTGCCATCGCGTCGAGAATGTCGCGCAAGATCGACATGTACGTTTCGACGCGCAGCGTGATCGTTCCTGGAAACGCGCGAAAGTATGGCGTGATCCCGTACGCCAGCACGGGAAAGACCGGCACGCCCAACGGCTCCGCGGCTTCAACGGCGAGGCGTTCCGCCAAAATGCTGTCCACGCTCAGACTGAGGTAAGCGTGTTGTTCTGTGCTGCCCAGTGGCAACACTGCGCGATCGTCGCGCTTCAGATATTCTTCCACCATCATCCAATTCATTTCACTGATTCGCATTCGCAAAAGGTGGGCCTACAGATTCAAGAGGTCACGCAGATTTGTATCGCAACGCGTTGAGGACGACGCGTTCCACCCAGGGAATTGATGTTGCGGACTTGGGTTGCCTGCGAAAAATCGTTATTGTGAAACTTTGGAAATGGGAACAAGAAAACCTTCCGTCCGTCATACATTCAATTCGCACGGCCACCGCAGCGGGTCTCTCGCTCGTGGTGGCTCGTCTTTTTGCTTTCCCAGAACCTTATTAGGCCGCGATCGCGACGCTCCCGGTCATGCAATCGACGTTGGGCGCGACGTTGGTCATTTCTATGCAGCGTGTCGCAGCGACTGCGCTCGGCGCCTTCATCGGGGCAATCATGGCAACGTATTTTGGCGGCAACGTTGTTGTGTTTGCGGCAGCCGTGTTTGTGATCGGGCTTCTCTGCTCGGCCTTACGCATAGAGAAAAACGCGTATCGGTACGCGAGTATCACGCTGGCAATCGTCGCTCTCATTCCGCGATCCAACCCAGCATGGCTGGTGGCGCTTTACCGCTTCTTTGAAGTTTCGGTTGGCATCCTGGTCGCTTTAGCACTCGCCGGCGTCTGGCCGGAGCATCAACCTGAATCCGCGAAACAAAGCGGCGAGTAAACTGCACATGGGTCAGTTCGCAGACTGTAGTGGCGGGCGTGCCGCTGGCGATCCCTGATTTTGCAGCCGACACGCCTGCCTCAGGTATTCAATCCCAAAGCCTGTCGTAGGAGAGAATTCGTCAGCCGAGGCGGACAACGCGCGGGTCCTCAGGCCCGCGTGAAACGAACTCTGGAAATTGCCTTGGATGCAAAATTCCCGCGAGAATCTCGAGGCTATCCACAATACGCGGACCTGGCCGCGCGAAGTACGCGCTGGCATCGGCGAGATAAATTTCGCCTCGACGCGCCGCAGGAAGTAAATCGAAATCGGGAAATCGTCGAAGGACTTCGTAGTCGCGGCGCGCGCGATCAACGTCGTAGCCGCAAAGAGCAAGCACGATAACGTCGGGGCGCTTATCAATTACTTCCTGCCACTTAATTTGGATTGAAGGTTGGTACTTACGACCTAGCGGGTCGTATCCACCGGCAATCTCGACAAGTTCGGGTCCCCAATGACCGGAACAAAACGGCGGATCAACCCACTCCATTAGGAAACAACGCGGCCGATGCACAATCCGATTTGCGCGGCGGCGAACTGAGTCGACCCGATTTGATAATTCGGTGATGACTTTCTCTGCGCGCTCGGGGACATCACAACCTTCGGCGACGTGTCGAATGTCATCGAAAATATCCGACAAGCTCGATGGCTCGAGGTTCACCACTTGAGGCGAACCTGGCAAAGTTTGCGCGAGTTTGGCGACAGTTCCGTAACCAACTGCACATACGTCGCACAATTTCTGGGTCAGAATCACATCAGGCCGCAGCTTGCGTAGAAGCGGCTCGTCGATGGTGTAAATAGTGCCGTTCTCGCGCAGCGCACGCCGCACCCGTTCGTCCACTTCGCGACTCGTTAGGGCAGCGTTGTGCACCGGAGAATGCGTAACCCGCGGCCGCGCACTTGCTTCGTCCGGGAAATCGCACTCATGCGATACACCGACCACTTGGTCCATCAACCCAAGTGCAGCGGCAATCTCGGTCGCAGCAGGCAACAGCGAAACAATGCGCTTCACGATTTAATCAATTGATCCGTCACCCAAAATGCAATCGTGTAGCAAGCGAAGATGGAGAATCCGCCAACGATACCGGCCGCAACGGCGAGGTGCCACGAACCACGGCGTGATGTTCGAGCAAGTGATGCCAACGCGAGCGCGATGCCGAATTCGCCGAGAATGATGTACCACGGCGTCAATGAAATCATTCGGCAGCCGCTATATTGCCACCAATGAATCCTTCGCGCCATCTCTTCGTAGAAGGGGATATTGATCGCACCGAGAAGCGCGATCATGAGCAAACCGAGTTTGCCGAAGCGTTCCCCACAATCGCAGTCCGATGTAGCCGAACTGCACCGCCACGACTTCCCACGCCAGCGGCATCCAAAGCGGCGAACGCCATATCATCGGACCACCACCGATCGAATAATCGAGCGTATGCGTGTAATCGACCAGCCAGGTATCGGCAGCAAGCTCGGTGACTCCGACGACAAGTCCGAAAAGAAGAAATCGCGCGAGCAACGCGTCGCGCCTGACGAGCGCGAAACCAATGAGCAAACAGTTATCGACAATGTTGAGCGCTGCTCCCGTGCGCCAGTCCGACCACGGCGCAAACGTTAACAACGAAACTACGACGACGTTAATGATGACTGTCGCGATCACAACGCGCAGGCGACCGCGCTCAAGCGCAAGATCACGCGCGTCTGCGAGAGTCACGCTGTCGGTCTAGCGGCTGAGGATTCGGACAGTCAATCCTGAAGCTTTGGAAGCCATCTAATAAATCGAAAGAGCCTGAGGCCAGGCTGTCTCCAATGTTCTACGCCGATGCCACGGATGGAGCCGGGCCCCCCGCGAAGAAAATTGACCTTGGCGACTTTTCCCTGCTAAGCGAATGAAGTGAAACGGCTCCTTTGGATCGACATCTCAAAAGGGCTGGCAATTCTTGTCGTCGCTTACTTTCACTTTTTCAGGACCTATTTCCAGTACGGCGTTCTTCCCCCACCCGACTGGAGCAACTTCGCGGCGAGCACGCTGACCATTCTGAGATTGGTCTGGTTCAACGTATCGGGACTCGGATTCCATGCCGTCGGCGTTTTCATTATCCTAAGCGGCTGGACGCTGATGCAATCAACGATGCGACGCGTCGAATTGGGTCCTATCGCTTGGGGCGGTTGGTATCGCGCGCGGTTTCTGCGGCTTTATCCGATGTACTGGGTCGCACATTTGGTTTATCTACTTTCACCTTTCGTCGCGCGTCTCGAACCGGTGGACAGCCGAATCATTCTGAGCCTGCTCGGCCTCCGGTTCATCGATATCCAGATGAACTTCATGTACCTCAACGCCGCTTGGTGGTACGTCTCCATGCTGATCCAGTTTTATTTGATCTTTCCCCTTCTCTTCTGGGCAGCGCGCCGCCTTGGGCCATGGATGTTTCTGGTAATCGCGTGTGCTGCAGGATTTTTCGCTCGCTACGTGTTGCTCGTCCTCTGGCCGCAAAATGGATTGTGGGTCCTTGGCGGTTTTGCGATTTGTCGGTTACCCGAGTTCGCGCTCGGAATGTCGCTGGCAATGTGGCACCAACAATCGCCCGCCCGCGTGGAATGGTTTCTACTTCGTGGCGCAGGTTTCGTGGTCGGATTAATCCTATATTCAGCGGCGCTGCAGCTTTATCACGGCCTCTACGAATACATTTTCGTCGATTTCGCCACGGGCACGTGTTGCATGCTCGAAATCGTCGGCATCGCAGGGATCATTTCGCTAGTCCAGGGGCCAGCCAAACTTTTCGGCCTCGTCGGACTTTATTCCTACGGCCTGTATCTCATTCACCAACCGTATGTGATTTGGCTTGGACTGCGTATTCGTGAGGTGCCGATCTGGATGTTTTTGTTAATTTGTATCCTGACCCTTGCCGTGCTAAGCGCGTGGGGAATGCTCTTGGAAAAGGGAACTAACATGCTGGTGAACAAGGTTGTTTCGTTCAAAAAACCAGCGCACGCCTAGGCGTGACCGCAAATCCCATTCGAGAATTATCGCGCTCGTTGGAATCCCATTTTCAATATCGAGAGCGACAATCTTTATCAAAAAACTTAGCCCAAAGGCGCGGCAGCCACATCAAGCCTGGGGCAACGGCCCAGGATTCATTGTACTTCAAGCCGCCAGCGCTGAAAACGCGATTCAATTTCCCGAAGCAGGCCGTGGATACGGTAGGGCGGGCAGTCCTCTGCACGCTGCCTGCCGGGTTCAAACAACGGCGCGCACGGGAGTGACGCGCCCTACCAGCGCCTGTGACACTAAGTCAGATGTGGCAGCCATCATTCTTTGTTGGTCAAATTCAGCTTCGTTTTGATCTCCTCAACGATCTCTTCTGGAGTGCGTCCCAACTCGATTGTCACCACGCCCTCATCCGGATTCGGCTGTTCCAAATCGGCAAGCTGACTTCGTAGCAAAGCCGGATTCATAAAATGACCGCGCCGCAGGCGCAGTTGCTTTTCGATAAGCGCGTAGTCTCCGCGAAGAAACACGAATTTCACTTCTCCGCTGACGCGCAGATGCTGCCGATACGCTCGTTTTAATGCGGAGGAGGCCAGCACCGCGTTCTCGCCTGCTCCGACACATTTCTTGATCAACTGGCGCAAACGATCCAGCCACGGCGATCTGTCTTCGTCTGTCAGGGGAACCCCGCGCCGCATTTTGTCGATGTTAGCGCGCGAATGGAAATCATCCGCTTCATCGAAACGCCAGCCAAGCTCTTCGGCGAGTAGTTTGCCAATCGTAGTTTTCCCCGCACCAGACACGCCACAGATGATCACGATCACGACACTTTGATTTGCCTCCGGCTGCCGATCTTCTCCAACAGAAACGCAACCACCACGAACAAAGTGTAGAAAATCCAAACGCCCATGGCTGTGGCCTTGTCGGTCAAAGGTGTGCGAGGCACATACGTGTCACCAATCTGTACGACAACGAGAGCGATTCCGAAAGCAATGACAGCTTTTCTGCGGATTGCCGGCATCACATTTCGTGTCAGATAAAGGATGATCCCACCGGCAAGGAGCGCGATTTCCAATGCAAACTCAGGGTCGCGATAATTCCACATACCAAGACCAACCTTTAACGTGTTGTCGTAAATGGGCAGATCGCGTGGATGCGCAATGAAATCGAGAACCCAATGCGAAAACGCAGCCAATGCCACGATCACGGCGGCAGATTTCCTGTAGAGGCAGCCGTGCCGGCTGCACGCCGCCCAGTAAACGAGAGCCGCAACCCCCGACCAAACAATCGCTGCGATCAGACTGTGCGAATACGGATGGAAATATGAGTCGAGCATGCTGCCAGCCGTGAACCCTTTGATCACGCGCACTTTCTCAATCCCCAGCAAAACCAGCGTCGCCCAGATATAATCGAGAAATTGGACGGCGATGAACAAAATCCAGAGCGGGATTTTGTTTTTCTCGCTCTTAGCTGCAAAAGCAACGCTGTAATGTCCAACAAACATTTCCCAATCAGTTGTAGGGCGTTTGTGGCAAACGCCTGCCCTTTAATCCCCGGTGCTTGACACAAGCACCGCTACAACGCTACGCGATTCGTGCCAACCTTACCGGCAGCCGCCGCGCGCCCCAATCGCCACGTTGTTCTTCAAAAACACCTGCGATTTTGTAGCTGCACGACTGACATCGGCCGTTTTCGATGCTCCATTCGCCTAGTTCGTACCAATCGCGCTCGATCAGCAATTCGCTGCAACCCGGGCACCAGGTGCTGCCGCCTTCGCGATCGTGCACGTTTCCGGTGTAAACGTAGTGGAGGCCTTTCGAGCGCGCGATCTCGCGCGCACGGGTGAGCGTCGCCGCGGACGTGTGCGGTTTGTCGAGCATTTTGAAATCGGGATGGAACGCTGTGAAATGCCATGGCACATCTGGCCCGAGATTTTCCGCGAACCATTCGGACGCGCGATGCAGTTCACCGTCGCTGTCGTTCTCGCCGGGAATGAGAAGAGTGGTGACCTCGAACCAGACATTCGTTTGGTGTCGGAGATATTTCAGCGTGTCGAGAACCGGATCGAGCTGAGCGAAACAGAGCCGATGATAAAATGCGTCGGTGAACGCCTTGAGATCGACGTTCGCGGCGTCCATGTGCCGGTAAAATTCCGGGCGCGCATCGTCAGTAATATAGCCCGCGGTCACCGCGACTGTTTTGATTCCGCGTTCGCGACACGCATCAGCGACGTCGATCGCGTATTCGGCAAAGATCACCGGGTCATTATAAGTGAACGCTACGGATCGACAGCCGAGGCGTTCCGCGGCAACCGCGATCTGCTCCGGCGATGCAGCATCAGCTAGCTTGTCCCATTCGCGCGCTTTCGAGATGTCCCAGTTCTGACAAAACCGGCAGCCGAGGTTGCATCCCGCCGTGCCAAATGACAACACGCTCGTGCCTGGAAGAAAATGATTGAGCGGCTTCTTTTCAATCGGATCGACACAGAACCCGCTGCTTCGGCCATAGGTGGTCAACACCATTCGGTCGCCCACGCGTTGTCTGACGAAACAAAATCCGCGCTGACCTTCGTTCAGCTTGCAAAAGCGCGGACATAGCCGGCACTCAATTCGCCCGTCCGGCAACATCGTCCACCAGCGGCCGGGATAATCCGATTGCGTCAGCTCTGCGACCATCTCTGCAATATCGCTCAGGAAATCAGATCTTCCACGCCGCCCGCGCGTCGGCCGATTCACTGATCACTCATCAACGATCAGAATCTCCTGACTGGCTGCTGAAAAACGAACTGTCTTTCAAGGCTCGGCGTTCCGCACTACGCGGCCGCGATGGAGAAACCTCGGGAGCTCTCTGACCTGCACTCAGCCACCAACTATTGGCTATTAGCTATCGGCTTTTCCCTGACTCATGGCCGAGGCGGCGGAGTCGGGCGCGGCCTGGGCGTCGGTGTTGGTCTCGGTGTGTTTGTTGGTGTAGGCGTTGGAGTGGGTGTTGAGGTTGCCGTCGCTGTTGGCGTGGGAGTAAACGTTGCCGTTGGCGTCGGTGTAAATGTAGCTGTAGGCGTTGCTGTAGCTGTAGCTGTAGCCGTAGCTGTAGCTGTTGGCGTCGGCGTGAATGTCGCTGTTGCCGTAGCTGTAGCCGTGGTTGTAGGTGTTGGCGTGGGTGTCGGAGTTGGTGTAGCCGCGCAGTATCGCCCGCCGGTGTTAAAAAAGCTGCCGCCGACGGTTCCGCCCCAGACGATCATTTCGCTGCCGCTCCACACTGCCGTGTGAAACCTTCGGGCAGCGGGCGCGCTGGTGGTGCTGGTAGCTGTCCACGTGTCGGTGCCGGGATTGTATCGCCCGCCGGTGTTAAAATAGCTGCCATTAAATCCGCCCCAGACGATCATTTCGCTGCCGGTCCACACTGCCGTGTGATAGAATCGGCCAGCGGGCGCGCTGGTGGTGCTGGTAGCTGTCCAACTGTCGGTGCCGGGATTGTATCGCCCGCCGGTGTTCAAAACGCTGCCATTATTAAATCCGCCCCAGACGATCATTTCGCTGCCGGTCCACACTGCCGTCTGAAATTCTCGGGCACTGGGCGCGCTGGTGGTGCTGGTAGCTGTCCACGTGTCGGTGCCGGGATTGTATCTCCCGCCGGTGTTCAAAAAGCTGCTGCCATTTTCTCCGCCCCAGACGATCATTTCGGTGCCGGTCCACACTGCCGTGTGATTGCGGCGGGCAGCGGGCGCGTTGGTGGTGCTGGTCGCTGTCCACGTGTCGTCCGTGCAGGCAACTGACGGAATCGAGTTATCCGACTGACCCGATATTACAGGAAGCGTGTAGTTGGCGCTTACTGCCGCCATGGTCACCGGCACTTGCGTTTCGGCTTTAGCCAGCCATGATCGCAACGGTTCTTTCAGCCACGCAAC
>WNFP01000335.1_pt1 | contig 34785 bp, 30 predicted proteins | sample 5400201 | NCBI WGS metagenome assembly WNFP01 (sample SAMN13153355, study PRJNA577476) | soil metagenome | isolation source: 115 cm saprolite under Madrone tree | place: USA:California | collected 2016-06-14 | reverse complement strand
CCGCTACGTCCGCGGTGTAATTGGTTGGCCTCTGCTCACCCTATTCTTGGCGGTAGTTTATCTGGGGGCCTTCAAGCTTCTCGGTGGTGCCAGAACAAATTTTGCGACTGCCTTTGCTATTACTACGTTTGCGCACCTGCCCATGGGTTTGAGGGAACTCATCGCTATCCCCGTTACCTTTCTCAAAGATCCAGCCTCAATAGATCCCGAGAATTTCCTCGCTTCCAATCCGGCCGCGATACTCGGAAGCGATTTGCCGATGTGGCAGATGGTGCCGCTTGCGTCGTTGGACCTCTTCGGAATCTGGGCCATTGTGCTTATGGCCGTCGGTTTTTCCGCAAGCGATCCAAAGAAATTGCCCTTCAGCAAGTCGATTGGCATTGTCTTCGCTGTTTGGATTGCCTTCATCCTCTTCTTCACGATGCTCGCTTGGGTTTTCTCGTGATAATCTGCTGAAACTGTGTTTTCTTTTGATGTTTTAAAGTCCGACCTCACCGGGGCCCGCCGTGGCCGCCTGACCACACCCCACGGCACTGTCGAAACTCCCTTCTTCATGCCCGTGGGCACGCAGGCCTCCGTCAAGGCGTTAACCCAGGAAGCCCTCGAGGAACTCGGTGCGGAAATCATCCTCGCCAACACCTACCACCTCTACCTTCGCCCCGGCCACGAGCTCGTCCGCAAGCTCGGCGGCTTGCATCAATTCATGTCCTGGCCGCGCGCCATTCTCACTGATTCCGGAGGCTATCAGGTCTTCAGTCTCTCCGAATTGCGGAAAATGACCGACGAGGGCGTGCGTTTCCGCTCCCATCTCGACGGCTCCGAGCATCTCCTCACACCGGAAAAAGCCGCCGAGATCCAGCTTGCACTCGGTTCGGACATCGCGATGGTCCTCGATGAATGCATCGAAACGCCCGCGCCCCGCGAAAAGGCCGAAGCTGCCCTGAAGCGCACCACGGAATGGGCGAAGCGTGCCCGCAACTATTTTCTGGAATACGCGCAGCGCAACGGCGACCTCAGCCAATGGCAGTTCGGCATTGTGCAAGGAGCGACATTTGCCGACTTGCGCCGCGAAAGTGCGCGGCAGCTTATCGAATTAGATTTTCCTGGCTACGCCGTCGGCGGCCTCGCCGTCGGCGAACCGCACGAAATGACCTGCGAGATGACCGCTGAAGTCACCGCGCTCTTGCCCAAGGAACGCCCACGCTACCTCATGGGCGTTGGCCGTCCTGAACAAATCGCCGATTACGTCGCCCTGGGTGTTGACATGATGGATTGCGTCCTGCCCACGCGCGCCGCGCGCCACGCTTGCCTCTACACCAGCGAAGGCCGCGTTCTGATCAAAAACGCGCGTTACGCTCAGGACCAGCGGCCCATCGATCCAAAGTGCACTTGCTCTGTCTGCCGCCGCTACACGCGCGCCTATCTTCGTCATCTCTTCGCTGCGGGAGAAATCACCGCCGCCATCCTCGCGACCCACCACAATGTCCACTTTTACCTTGACATAATGCGCCAAATCCGCGAGGCTATCGAGTTTGGGAACCTAGCGAATTTCTCATCAGGGATGCACGCGCGCTACGCTGCGGGACCGGCTTGAACGCTGAATTCCGGCTAGCACACGAGCCATCCGCGGGGCACCAAGACGAATCGCATGGAAGTCCGTTGAGCAGGAGCGCGGGTGGTGTGCCCGCGGCGTGGTCGTTCTGTCCTTCTTCCTTTGCGTAGAGAGTTTGCCGTACCAATAAGAATTTCTTGAGCAAGGACTAGCCAACTACACAATGACGGCGACCATCCTATTACAAGCGGCAGGCGGCGGGGGCTTTGGCGGCTTCTTGATCCCCCTCGGTCTCATGTTTGCCATCATGTATTTCATGGTGATCATGCCCCAGCAGCGCCAGCGCAAGAAAATGCAGGAAATGCTCGGCGCTCTCAAGACCGGCGATAAGATTGTCACCAGTGGCGGCATCTACGGTACCGTCAACGGCATCGATGGAGATTCCGTCATTTTGAAAATCTCCAGCGAACCGCAGGTTAAAATCCGCATCGCGCGTGCGGCGATTGCTCAGGTGGAGGCATCGGAAGATGCAAAATAAGCCCACCCTTCGACCAAGCACGCGTCTTACTTTCTGACCATGAACCCTAATCTGAAGTGGAAAGCGCTGTTCATCTTCGCCGTCATCCTGTTCTGTATCTATTTCCTTTTCGGCTATCCGGTTTTCCCCACCTCCGTCACGCAGGTGAGGGACAACTTCTCCAAGCAGATCAAGCTTGGCCTCGACCTCCAGGGAGGCACGCACCTCATCCTCCAGGTCCAGGTCCAGGAAGCCATCGCGCAGGAAACCGACATCACCGTCGACCGCCTCACCACGCTGCTGCGCTCAAAAAACGTTCACTATGACGAAGTGCGCCGCGATGACGATGCGCACATTCGCATTCGCAACGTCGATCCTTCCCAGCTCTCCCAGTTCCGCGACATTTATAACGCTCAATTCACTAATGATTGGGATATGTCCGCGGCCGCCGGCGAGCTGAATGGCTACGTTTGGACGCTTCGTGCGAGCGCCATCGCGCGCATCCAGGACTCCACGATGACGCAATCCCTCGAAACCATCGAGCGGCGCATCAACGCCCTCGGCCTGACGGAACCCACCATTCAGCCTCGCGGCGGCCGCAACGCCAACGAAATCCTCGTACAGCTCCCCGGTGAAGGCGATCCTACTCGCGCCAAGTCCGTGATTCAGGCCGGCGGTCAGCTGGAACTAAAACTCCTTGAAGATCCGGTCACCTATGCTTCCCAGACCGAAGCGCTCAGCCGTCACGGCGGCATTCTTCCTCCGGGCACGGAGCTGGTCCCCGACGACCCCAAGTCGCGCAAATCGAATGGTGCAACCGAGGCTGGCGAAAGCTGGTATGTGTTAAGCCGTTTGGCTGTTGTTACCGGCCGTGACCTGCGCAGCGCCGTCGAAAATCGCAACACGAATAACCCCGGCATGTGGCAGATCAATTTCACTCTCTCGCCGGAAGCCGCCAAGCGCTTTGGGCCCTTCACCCAGCAAAATCTTGGCCGCCAGATGGCCATCGTTTTGGATCACCGGGTAACTTCCGCTCCCACCATCCAGGGCAGAATTGACGATAGCGGCGAGATCACCGGTAATTTCAGCCAGGAGTCCGCACACGATCTCGCGCTCACGCTCCGCGCTGGCGCATTGCCCGCTTCCATCAAATACCTTGAGGAACGCACCGTTGGCCCGTCGCTCGGTGCTGATTCCATCCGTCACGGTGTCCAGGCTTCCGTCCTAAGCTTGGTCGTCGTGATGCTCTTCATGCTGGTTTATTATCGCCTTTCCGGCGGTAATGCGGTGTTGGCCTTGATCTTGAACCTCGTCATTCTCTTGGCGGTTCTGGGTCTATTCGGCGCCGTCTTGACGCTGCCCGGCATCGCCGGTGTCATCCTGACCATCGGCATGGGCGTGGACTCCAACGTTCTGGTGTTCGAACGCATCCGTGAAGAACTGCGCAACGGCAAGTCGGCTGCCGCTGCCGTTGACGCTGGCTTTGACAAAGCCTTCCTCACCATCATTGACACGCACGTCACGACCGTTGTCTCTGCCTTTTTCCTATTTCTTTTTGGAACTGGCCCGATCCGCGGCTTTGCGATCTCCTTGACGATCGGTCTGATCGCCAACGTCTTCACCGCGATCTACGTCTCGAAAACGATTTTCCAGTATCACCTGACCAAGATGGATCGTCAGGCCGAGCTGAGCATTTAAGGTGTACTAGGACTGCTGGGGCGAGTGTCCCACTCAATTCCAAACGAGTGGGCTGTGGGTTGGCAGCGCGATTTCCTCTACCTTGGGGTGGCTGGGTTGCGCCGGGAACAATCCAACTCGTCCGGTGTCTAAAGAAGGGAAGTAAAGGCCGCATGATCGAGCTCTTCAAACAGCCCAATATCGACTGGATGGGCAAAGCCAAGTATTTCTATGCCTTAAGCGGCATTCTTCTCCTCGCAGGTTGGGCTTCGATTCTTTTCGGAAGTGGAATTCGCTACGGAATCGATTTCAAGGGTGGCACCAACGTGGATGTTCGCTTCGCCCAGCCTCCGAATGTTGATAAGCTCCGCGCCGGGCTTGCCGCCCAGGGGCTCGGCAACACCGAGATTCAGAGTATCAGCGACATCGCCAATCCCAATTCGAGCGAAGTCGTCATCTTCGTGGAGGGCAAGGGCCAGGACGAGTCGGCTCTCCAGGCCAGCAGGGAGAAAGTTCTCAGCGCTCTGAACGGCACCTATGGAGTCTCGGGATCGAACAAAGCCGATTTCAATACCGCGACGCCCACCTCGCTTGCCGCGCTCCTTGCGGAAAAAGATCCCTTGATGCTTTCCATCACGGCAGCCGATCGCTACCAGCAGCTTGCAAAAAAACTTCTCGACTATCGCGACAAGAACGCCAACGGTGTGCTCACCAGTTTTGATGACCTCTCGAAAGTTGATGGCGTCACCGCGCCGGTTCTAGCCGCCGTAAAAAACAATTACGCTCTCGGGCCCTTCGCCATTCGCAACGTCGAAATCGTCGGTCCCAAGGTCGGCGCTGAGCTTCGCAAGCAGGCGATTTTCGTTACCCTCTATGCTTTGGGCGGCATGCTGGTATATATTGCCTTCCGATTCGAGTGGGTTTACGGGGCCGCGGCCGTTCTGGCCGTTTTCCATGACGTGCTGATTACTCTGGGGCTTTTCTCGTTGCTTCATTTCGAGATTTCGCTGACGGTCATCGCGGCGCTGCTTACTTTGGTCGGTTATTCCATGAATGACACGATTGTCATTTTCGACCGCATCCGTGAGAACAACCGTTTGCTGCGCAAGGAATCGTTCGCTGACGTGGTCAACAAGTCCATCAACCAGACTCTTTCGCGAACGATCTTGACCAGCGGTCTGACTTTCCTTACCGTGCTCGTCCTGTTCCTGATGGGCGGCCAGGTGCTTCGTGCTTTCTCCTTTGCCCTGGTGGTAGGGATTGTGGTAGGAACGTACTCCAGTTTTGGTATCGCTGCCCCGCTCGTCGTCGCCTGGAACAATTGGCGTGGACAGGGCGCGGCGGCAGGCACCGGACCCGCAGCCGGCAACAAAACCCGCGGTAGCGAAAACGTCCAGGGACGTCTTGCTCCCGCCGGGAGGAGGTAGGACTCATGTTTGAAGAAATGGTGATTTCCAGTCCGAACCCGAAGAAGACCAACAAGCCTTGGACTGTCGCACTCTCCATGCTTTTTCAGGTCGCTTTCCTGGGAATTTTGATCCTGATTCCCTTGATCTACACCGAGGCTCTTCCCAAGACGATGATGGCGACCATGCTCACTGCTCCTCCGCCTCCGCCCCCGCCACCTCCGCCTCCCGCGGCGGTCCAGGTTGTCCACGTCAAGCCGCAAGCCCACCTGATGGATGCGGGCAAGCTCATGGCCCCCAAGGTCATCCCCAAGGAAGTCAAAATTATTAAGGAAGACGCCGAGCCTGATATGTCGGCCGGCATGACCGGTGGAGTTCCGGGCGGTGTTGCCGGCGGCTCCATGGGCGGCGTGCTCGGTGGTGTTATCGGTGGCATGGGCGGAGCGCCGCCTCCACCGAAGCCGAAACTGACCGGTCCGCTCCGCGTCGGCGGCAACGTCCAGGCCGCGCGCATCATCAACCGTGTTCAGCCGGTTTATCCGCCGCTCGCTCGTCAGACCCGTATCTCCGGTACCGTCCGTCTTCACGCCATCATCGGCAAGGACGGCACGATTCAGCAGCTCGAGGTCATGAACGGTCATCCTTTGCTGCAGCAGGCCGCCCTGGATGCTGTCCGTCAGTGGCGCTATCAGCCGACTCTTCTCAATGGCGATCCTGTCGAAGTGGACACCACCATTGACGTAATTTTCTCTCTCAACCAGTAGTACGGGTGGGCGCGCCGGTCGTGGGACAGGCGCGTCACTCCGGGTAGAAGTATTCAGCAAACACTCTCGTTGCCCCCCGGCCCTGTCGGGAGGTCACTAGAAACTTAAGGAGCAAACGAATGGTAGCCACTCTGTTTGTAAATGCGGCCCTGCTGCTGCAAGAAGCCACCACCAGCTGGGACCTGCGCAGCATGTTGCACTCGATGAGCACTCTCGCTCTCATCGTGGTCTTCATCCTGTTTGTACTTTCCATTTATTCCTTCGGTGTAATGATTGACCGCGCCCTGATGTACAGTGCGGCGCGCAAGCAGTCGCGTGTCTTTGTTCAACAGGTTGCCGGCGCCCTCAAGGACGGCAAGCTCGACGAAGCCATCGCCATCGCCGAACGCAATAAGAAGAGCCACATCGCCAAGGTCGTTGCTACGGGTCTCTCTGAGTTTCAGTCCGCTTCTCAACAGGTGTCGGACTCCGACGTCATTGACGCCGCCAAGCGCGGCCTCGAGCGCTCCGTCGCCATCGTCCACGCTGAAATGAAGCGCGGCCTCTCGGCTCTCGCCACCATCGGTTCCACGGCCCCGTTCGTCGGCCTGTTCGGCACCGTCGTCGGCATCTTGAACGCCTTTAAAGGCATCGCCGCTAACAAGGCCACCGGTCTCTCGGCCGTCGCTGGCGGTATCGCTGAAGCGCTCGTCACTACCGCCTTCGGCTTGCTCGTGGCCGTCCCTGCCGTCTGGGCTTACAACTACTTCACCAACAAAGTCGAAGCCTTCGACGTCGAGATGGACAACTCCTCGATGGAGCTCATCAACTACTTCATCCTGCGCCGCGGCGCGAAGAAGTAACCGGCCATGGCCTACAAGCCACAAGCCGGAGCTCAGATGGCGGCCCCTAATGTCATTCCCATGGCCGACATCATGCTCGTGCTGCTGATCATCTTCATGGTGGTCACGCCCATGTTGCAGAAGACGCAATCGGTGGATCTGGCCTCGACCGATAACCCGCGCGATATGAAAGATGCGGACAAGGACGACGCCATCGTCGTCGCCATCACCAGCGACGGCACCATTTACATGGGCAACACGCACATCCAGAAGGAAGAAATCACCAGCACCGTCAAGGATCGCATCTCCTCTCGTCTTGACAAGACCGTTTACGTCAAGAGCGACGCTCGCGCCAAGTACGGCCGCGTCGTCGAGGTTGTGGATGAAATCCGTTCCGCCGGTGTTGATCAACTGGGTCTGCTCACCCAGAAGAATCAGAACGCGAAATCAACTCCTTCTCCGCCACCCGCGGATTGAGGACCGTGGTACCGCACCTATTCGTGCCGTTCGTTTGCTGATTTCTTAGCGCCGCGCCGGCTCCCACCCGGCGCGGTTTCATGGCCCGCGAAGTTGCTCTCACGGGCCTACAGGAGACTCGCTATGGGGATGGATGTTGGAGGAGAAAGCGGAGGATCGCTCTCGAATCCCAATGTGGTGCCGTTGATTGACATTCTGCTCGTGCTGATCATTATTTTCATGGTCATCACCCCGCTTACGCCGAAGGGCCTAGATACGCTCGTTCCTCAGCCCTCGCCGAACCAGCAGCAGAACGTCGAACTCGAAAACAAGACCGTGGTCGTCCAGATTGCCAATAATGGCAAGCTCAAGATCAACAATGAGGACACCACTTGGGATCGCCTTGGCCCGCGGATGGAGGAGATCTTCAAGGAGCGCGCCGAGAAAATTGCTTTCGTCAAAGGCGACAACGATGTACTGTTCATGGACGTCGCCCGCGCCATTGATATCATGCGTGGCGCCGGCATTGACAAGATTGGTTTGATCACTGCCAAGCTCGAAGCGGGCCAATAGTTTTTCTTTGCTTTGTATAGGCCCGCCTTCTCTGGCGGGCCGTCGCTGGGGTTCGGGACGGTTATCTTATTAGCGTCCCACGCGGTTTCTTGGTTTTGTAGGGTGGGGCTTGCCCCGCCCGTTCTCGCTGGTCGGCCGTTTTACGGCGGCCTTTGTGGATGTGAGCGTCCTCCTCGCGGGGCATTTAACCGGTGCGAGGTGGATTATGGGAATGTCAGTCGGCGGTAAGCGCGGTATCGTCTCGGAAATGAACGTTGTTCCCTTGATTGATATCCTGCTGGTGCTCCTGGTGATCTTTATGATCATCCCGGCGTACTCCAAGGGCGAGGAAGCGTTGATTCCTCAGGCGTCCACGGATAAATCTCCGGCGCCTTCGCCCGAAACTGTGGTGGTCATTCAGGTTTTTGCGGACGGTACGCTGAAGATCAATCAGGAGCCGGTCACTTTTGATAAGCTCGGCGCCCGGATTGAGGAGATTTTCAAGCAGCGCGCGACCCGCGTAGCATTCATCCGCGGCGATCAGCCGGTCGAGTTTGGTGTGGTGGCCAACGTAATCGATGTCATGCACACCTCGGGGATTGCGTCAGTAGGTTTGCTGACGCCGGACTTGGAAAAAGCTTTCTGACAGTTTTAAAATGCCCCTCGCAGGGCGGACGTGAATATCCGGGCGCTGGGGCCGACCCGGTCGGCCTCACGCACAGCAGGGATGGACGCTTCGATGACTCACGCATCTTCGGTGATTAGTGCCAGTTCAAATCGGCGGCTCTCCGCTTTTGCGGCGCTCCTGATTCTAGTTGCAGGCGTCTCCGGCTGCAGCAAATTGCAGGCTCGCGATCTCCTCAATAAGGGTGTCGGTGCTTTCAAGAACGCCCAGTACGACACTGCTATCGAGGATTTCAAGCGTGCCAAGGAACTCGATCCTGGTTTGATGAACGCCCGCCTCTATCTGGCCACTGCTTATGCCAGCCAGTACATTCCCGGCGCGCCTTCTGAACAGAACGTCGCTCTCGGCACCGCCGCCGTCAATGAATTCAAGGATGTTCTCTCCATCGATTCCAACAATCTCAGCGCCATTGATGGCATCGGCTCCATCCTCTTCCAGATGGCCGGCACTCCTTACGCTCCCAAAAAGTTTGAAGAGTCCAAGTCCTACCACCAGAAGCACATCGACCTGAAGCCCAATGACCCCGAACCTTACTACTGGATCGGCGTCATCGATTGGACTCTCGCCTTCCGCGGGAATGGCGAGCTGCGCGCCGACTACAACAAAAATAATATTAAGAAGCAGGTCAAGGACGACGACCCGCTTCCGCCTGCGGTTCGCGCGGTCTACGTTGAGAAGTTTGGCCCCATGGTCGAGGAAGGCATCACCAACCTCCAGAAATCCATTCAAATCAAGCCCGACTATGACGATGCTATGGCCTACTTGAACCTCCTCTATCGCCGCAAGGCCGATATGGTGGAGTCCGCCGATGAACGCGCCAGCCTCAAGCGCCAGGCCGACGAACTCATCGACAAGGTCAAGGAGATCAAGCAAAAGCGTGCCGAGCAGCCCCAGCAGCCCAGCTGAGCCGGGCGCAAATTTCCTTTTGTAAATCGATTTATCTCAAGGGCGTCCTCTTGGACGCCCTTTCTCTTTGAGGGAGCCGCGCTCGACTCGCAGAAGACCTCACTCGTATCGCAGCGCTACCACGGGATCGACTCGCATGGCCCGCCGTGCCGGGATGTAACTCGCGAGGAACGCAACCAGTACCAGGAAGAACGCCGCCACCGCGAAAGTTTCCGGATCCGTCGGAGTCACCTGAAAGAGGAACCCTCTCATCAGTCGCGTCAGAAGCAGAGCTCCCGCTGTACCCAGCACAACTCCAAACAGCGTCAGCCGTATGCCATTGCCCACAACCAGTCGCAACATGGATTCCTGTTGTGCGCCGAGCGCCATTCGCACGCCGATCTCATGCGTGCGCTGCGCCACCGTGCTGGACATCACGCCATACACCCCAAACCCCGCCAGTATCAGCGCAACCCCGGCAAATACCCCGAGCAGCAACGTGCGGAGTTGTGGCTGCGCGACCGCATTTGCCATTAACTCTTCCCCGGACATAACGGCCGCAACAGGCTGATCCTTATCGAGTGCCATCACCTCGCTGCGCAGAACCCCTGTCATCTGCGCCGCATCGCCACCGGTGTGCAGAAACAGTGTCATGCTGCTCCACGGTACTTGGGCGTACGGCTCAGACAAGGTCATCGTCACGCCGGCGTCTAAGCCTTCATCTTTCACGTCGCCGACCGCACCGACAATTTCCCGCCAGGTCTGCCCTTTTTCGGGGCCGCTATTGCCGATGAAGATCAATTGCCCGATTGGATTTCGATCGCGGAAGAATTGTTTCGCCAAAGCCTGGCAGGAGTATCCGTCCCCTCCTGTGGCATGTCAACAGGAGAAGTTTCGCTCGTCGCCCTGCCGCGCTTCCCGCATCGGCCCCATGGCCGTCCTCCGCATCAGCTGATCACACCAGACCCCACATCTCGCGTTCAGCCCCTCCCCGGAGGTGCCCATTTGGGCTTAAACTGGAACATGCCCTCTCCGAGCAATCTTCCGCTGAGCTTCAACCGCGACCGCGCGGTTCGCCAGCTCGACACGCGCTTCGAGGAACTCCTCGAAAAGCTCCGCAAGAACCGCCCCTCGGAAGATCCCTGGATGGTCCGCCGTGCCTACGAAATCGCCACCGAACGCCACCACGACCAGTTCCGCAGCTCCGGCGACCCCTATCTCTCCCATCTTCTCGAAGTCGCGCACATCCTCGCCGACATGCGCCTTGATGCCACCGCACTCACCGCCGCCATTCTCCACGATGCCATCGAAGACACTGAGTATCCCGTCTCTCGCATCGAGGAACGCTTCGGCGCAGAAGTCGCCCATCTCGTCGAAGGCGTAACGAAAATCGGGCGCCTCAAAATGATGGCGCCCGAAGCGCGCCAGGCGGAAACCGTTCGCAAGATGCTTCTCGCGATGGTCACCGACGTTCGCGTCGTGCTCGTCAAGCTTGCCGACCGGCTTCACAACATGCGCACGCTCGAATATCTCGACCCCGAAAAGCAGCACCGCATTTCGCGCGAAACGCTGGATATTTACGCGCCTATCGCTCTTCGCCTGGGCATGAGCGTTGTCCGCGGCGAACTCGAAGATCTTGCCTTCCGCTATCTCGAGCCGGAAGCCTTCTTCGCACTGCAGAAAGAAATCAGCGACAAAGCGCCTATCCACAAAAAATTTCTCGAGGAAGTCCAGGCCACTATCCAGTCCAAACTCGTCGAGGCCGGCATTCCCGCCGAGCTCGAATCGCGCGTAAAAGGCCTGTACTCCGTGCACCGCAAAATCGTGCGCCAGGAAATCGGGCTTGGCCAGGTTTACGATCTCCTCGCCGTGCGCGTCATCACCGATTCGGAACGCAACTGCTACGCAGCTCTCGGCGTCGTCCACCACATCTGGCGCCCCGTCCCCGGCCGTTTCAAGGACTACATCGCCATTGCCCGGCCTAATCTTTATCAATCGCTGCACACCACCGTGCTCCACAGCGGCCAGCCCTTCGAGATGCAAATCCGCACCCAGGATATGCATCGCATTGCCGAAGAAGGTGTAGCGGCGCACTGGAAATACAAATCCGGCAAACCTTCCTCGGAAGACGACGACCAGCGCATCACCTGGATGCGCCAGCTTATCGAGTGGTCGCAGGAGCTGCAGGAACCCGGCGAGTTTCTCTCCACCCTGAAAGTGGATCTCGCTCCCGTCGAAGTTTACGCATTCACTCCCAAAGGCCGCGTGCTGGAACTCCCGCGCGGCGCCACGCCTGTAGATTTTGCTTACATGGTTCACACCGAAGTCGGCCACCAGTGCGTCGGCGCAAAGGTCAACGGCCAGATGGTTTCCCTGCGTAATGAAATTACCAGCGGCGACGTCGTCGAGATTCTCACCCAGAAAGGTCACCACCCAAGCCGCGATTGGCTCAGCTTCGTAAAATCGTCCTCCGCCAAAAGCAAAATCCGCCACTGGATCAACGAGCAGGAACGCGAAGAAGCAACCGAAATGGGTAAGCGTCTCCTCGAAAACGAAGCGCGTCACTTCGGCCGCAGTCTCAAGAAAATTCCCGAAGCTGACATGCTCAAATTAGTTTCCGATTACGGTCTTTCCAAGGTGGAAGATCTCTACGCTGCCGTCGGTTTTGGAAAATATTCCGCGCGCCAGGTGCTCACACGCCTCCTGGGCGAGCCGGAAAAAACCGGGGAAGCCGAAACTGCCGACGCCAAGCCCACGCTAGTCAAAACCGTCAAGCGCATGCTCGGATTCGGCGCCGCCCCGCTCGTCGTCAAAGGCCACGACGATTTGCTCGTATACCGCGCCAAATGTTGCAACCCGATTCCTGGCGACGAAATCGTAGGCTACATCACGCGCGGCCGCGGCGTTGCCGTTCACACGCGCATGTGTCCCAACGTCCAGAATCTGATGTACCAGACCGAACGCCGCATCGCCGTCGAATGGGGTGGCGGTTCGGAAGCCAAATTTCCCGTCCAGCTCACCATCCGCGCGCGCGACCGCGCCGGCCTTCTCGCCGAAATCACCGCCGTCATCAGCGGCGCCGGTTCCAACATTCATAACCTCGAAAGCCGCCCTGACCGCACCAACGCGCGCATAGACGCCAATCTCGAAATCGCCGACAAACGTCAGCTCGAAACCATCCTCGCCAATATCAAGAAAATTTCCGGTGTTTTGGGCGTCGAGCGCGTCTTCCAGCCCGGCCAATAAAGTGTTTCCGGTCTTCGATCCGGCTTGCGCCGAATTCACTGGCACGGAAAATTTATTTTTTCCCTTCGCCATTCGGCCAGTTCTCGCAACCTGTCCTTTCGCACGGGTATCTCGGACAACACACCTTCGAGCCTTACCCATTGCCGCCGATACAATGGAATCATGCGTCATAAGCTCATGCTTCTCGGGGTCATCGTCCTCTTCCGTGTGAGCGGATGCGATAAGCATCCGCTCACCGATTATCGTCCCCTGGACCAGGTGGGGATGTGGTCGAGCAACGTCGAGCAACTCAAAACTCTAAACACCGCCGATGTGGAAGTCGTACAACTCGTAAAGTTAAAACAAGCCGGGATCACCGATGACGCCTGCGTAACTCTGGTCAGCGAAGCGCACCAGCGCCGGCACCAATTCGCGAGCGCGGACTCCGCCGTCAACCTGATTCACGCGGGGTACACCGAGCCGGTGATTCTGGAAATTGCGAAAACGGATCAGCTCGATATCATCAGCGGAGACGCGGTTATGTTGCGCCTGGTGGGGCTCTCCGATTCCACCGTTGATTTGATTTTGCACCGCCGGTTGAGGGGCCAGCGCACCATGAGCAGCGCGGAAATCGGGCGTTTGAAAAATACCGGGCTTACGGAAAGACAAATTCTCGAGCGCATCAATTCCGGCATGACCGACGCGCAGGCCGACAAAGAAGCAGCATTGCGCGAAGCCACGCGCAATCATTCGGGAACTGGTTTCAAGCGTGTGCGCGGGCGCAGGTAGCGCCACTTTACCAATTCGAATCTTCCGGGCTCCGGTGAATCCGGCGAGCCGCGCCTGATTGGAAGTGTTCCTCTAAAGTAGCCGACCGTAAACTTTCACGCGCTCCTTTTGCTCCTGACCTTTCCCCGATACAATCAAAGCGGTTTGCGCGTTCGAATGCATGCGCGCTGGTTTTTGGCGCCGGCGCTGGGAGCGGCGGCGATCGGGATGGCGGGGTGTGCCGCACCGCTAGGCCCCGGCTATACCATCGAGCGCCAGCAAATCCGCGTGCAATTTGTGCCCGCCCCGGAGCCGCGTATTCGAATCGAGGCGGAGTATCAGTTGAAGAATACCGGCAGCTGGCCTCTGGACGAATTGGAACTGCGGCTCCCGGGGCGGCGGCGTTTTCATTTTGAGGAGCCCCGCGCCAGCTGGGATGCAACCGCGCTCGCAACAGGAATTTCGACTGAGCATCCGCGAAACGCACTGATTTCACTTCCGCAAAAGTGGACCATCTCCGCGAGGCACACCTTGCATCTTTTCGTGGAATACTCACCAGCGAGCGCGGACGAGACGGCTTTGAGTTTTTCCGGCGATGCTTTTTTCCTGCCGGCGGAGGGATGGAGCCCTGAATTGCTGCCGTCGCGCGGCCTTTTTGCGACCGGCGGGGTGCCACCAGAAAAATGGCAAATGAGCGTGAGCGTGCCGGAGGGATTTCTGGTGCACACGAGCGGGCAAAGAGTGAAAACTTCACGCAAGAACGGAGAGGTGATCGTCCGCGCAACACAGAGTTCGACCGATCATTATCCGTTCGTGATCGCGGGACGGTATGCGTCCGCGCAGATCGGCGGCGACAAGGAGAGGATAATTCTGTGGACGCGCAAAGCGCAGGAGCCCGCGGGCCTAGGCGACGCCCGGGATGCACTGGTGCGAACAATGAACGCGTACGATGCGGTTTTTGGAGCGCGCAGCAACGAGCCATGGACGACGTGGATTGTGGAATGCCCGGTCACGGCCGGTTGTTTCACGAATCTCAATGCCTCGATGGCCAGGTTATCGGGTGACGAAAAGGAGTCCGTCTCCGCCGAGACGGTTTCTCAGGACACCATGATGGTGGATCTGAGCGAGGGAATGCCGAGACTCGCGATCGCAGCAGCTCCGTCGCTGGCTGCGAGTTGGCTCGGTTACGCGCAAAACCCCGGCTTTTACGAGCAGGAGCCACCGCTCTCCGCACTTCCGGCGTTTGCGGCGTCGATCGGGCGTGAGGCAGTGAAAGGTGCGGATTCGCGGACAGCATCGATCCGGCGCGTGCTCGAATTGATCCCGGAGAAAGCCGCAACCCGCGGGCCGGAAGATCCCGCCGTGGTGCGAGCAAAAAGCTTCCTGTTTTTCCATGCACTGCAGGACCACTACGGGCAGGACGTGTTTCGAAAGGCGATCAGCCACATGCTGTATGCCCGACAGGGGCGCGGGTTTGAACTCAGAGATTTGATCGCTGCTTTCGACCAGGAAACGAACGAGAACGCCGCCGAGTTCGTGCGACGATGGATGAAGCGCCCGGGAGTGCCCGAAGAGTTTCGCGCGCGCTACCGGGAAAACGCGGCGACAGCCCAACCTGAAAAGGAGACTGCACGATGAGAGACGTGATTCTGACGGACCGGGGACCAAAACCCATCGGACCGTATTCGCAGGCGATTCGAACGAATGGATTCCTGTACGTCTCGGGGCAAGTGGCGCTGGACCCGAAAACGGGGGAGATGACCGGTGCGGACATCCGACAGCAGACGGAGAGGGTGCTGGAGAACGTGAAGGGAATTCTAGAGGCGGCGGGCTCGAATCTGCATCACGTTGTGAAGACCACAGTGTTTCTGAAGGACATGAACGATTTTGCGGCGATGAACGAAGTGTATGCGAAGCATTTCGCGTCGGCTGCGCCGGCGCGGTCGACACTAGAAGTGTCGCGGTTGCCGAAGGACGCGCTTGTGGAGATTGAGGTGATCGCCGGGCCGTAGGTGTGAGCGCGAGATAAGGAAAAGCAAGAAGCAAGAATTGCCCTGCTTCGAAAACCAACCTCCAGTCTGGGGGCACCGCCCTTAAGTGTTCCACTTCCTGCTTGACAAGTAAGTCGGAATCCGATATATCGGTATCCGATCATGAAAACCAACCTGGAACCCTATTTGCCGCTATCCGTGGCCGGCCAGCACATCTTGCTGGCGCTATCGGATGAGGACCGGCATGGCTACGGAATCATGCAGGAGGTCGCGCGCCAGTCGGGAGGCAAGTACAAGATGGGATCCGGCACGCTCTACGACAACCTGGAAAAACTCATCGAACAGGGATTAGTGGCGGAAGGCCCACGGCCGTCCGCGAAGGAAGATCCACGCCGGCGCTATTACCGATTGACGGCGTTCGGCCGGCGTGTTTTTTCAGCCGAGATCACGCGGCTGGAAGACATCGTTCGCGAGGCGAAGCTGCGCTTGCGTGGGGCGCGGCCAAAGGAGGCTCTATGACGCGTTCTTTTTACCGGTCTCTCGTTTGGTTGCACCCACCGCGGTTCCGCGAGCGGTTTGCCGAAGAGATGGCATGGATATTTGACGAGACACCAACGACCTGTGGACGAGCATTCCTTTTTTACGATGGGCTCGTTTCGCTCGCGAGACAGTGGGTAGTGCGCTCGGGAATGTGGAAGGTGGCCCTCGCTGTCCTGCTGGCGCTCATTCAAGCGGTCTTCTTCCTGCATCCGTATGACTGAGCATGTAGAGGCAAGCATGCAACCCAGGCTGAAACTGTCGGTCAGATTTGTTTCAAAATGTTTTCTTCTGCTGTTGGTCGTGTTGCTTCTTGCGGGCATCGGGTACGAACAAATTGGCGAGCGACAAGAACGGAAGCGATTTCCGCAGGTGGGCCGCTCCGTGGATATCGGGGGGCGGTCCCTGAACATCTATTGTTCGGGAGTGGGCAAGCCCGCTGTGATTCTGGACACGGGCGGAACTGCTCCTGGCTATGAGAATCTACTCTTTCAGCAGCAGGTTGCGCAGTTCACGGAGGCGTGCTGGTTCGACCGCGCCGGTTTGGGATGGAGTGATCCGAGTCCGATCGAGCAGACCAGCGCAGCCGTTGCTGATGACCTGCATGCGTTATTACATTCCGCCAGCGTTCCGCCACCGTACCTGTTGGTTGGTGCGTCATTCAGCGGCTTCAACGTCCGCGCCTTCACAGGGAAATACCCGGCAGAAGTTGCGGGCGTGGTACTGGTGGATTCCGCGCATGAAGAGCAATACCGTTACGAACCGCGTGTTACCGTTGCTCCCGTCAACCGGCTCCCCAAGCGGATTCGAAATCTGCTTTGCGCAGGCGTGCCACTGGCGGCCCGAGTCGGGCTAGTCCGGCTCCTTTTGAAGACTTCCCAACCTCCCAGGAACATACCGCCAGGATTCACGGCTGAGCAAGCGGCCACCTTCCATGGCCTTGAACTTCAAACGAAGTCGTTTGAAGCTGCCGCGGTCTGCAACTTCGAGGAAAAGGTCTCGGAGCAAATGAGGACAGCGGGCAACCTGGGAGACCGCCCGCTGATGGTCCTCACCGCGGGGCAGCCCTTCAGAGTCGGTGATCCAGAAGCAGACAAGGAGCTAGCGGCTTTTCACGAAATCTGGGCTCATCAATTGCAGCCGCAGCTGGCGCGGCTTTCGACTCGGGGACAGCAAGTGATCGTGGAGAACAGCGGACATGTCATTGACCCGGACGCGGTGCTCAAAGCCATACAGGAAATGGCCATGGAAATCCGGAGAAAATAAAAAATTCAAAATCAGTCCTTCGTCGTCGCTTGAAGTCTGGTTCACGCTTCACGCAAAGCGACAAGGGGGTCCACGCGGCTGGCGTTACGGGCGGGCAGATAGCACGCGAGGAACGCCGCCGCGAGAAGGATGAGGGAGGCAGCTGTGAGGCTGAGGAGATCGCTGCCCGTGACACCGTAAAGAAAATGAGAGAGGGCGCGACCGAGCAACACGGCCAGGCCCACGCCCAGGGCCACGCCACTGAGAACGACTGTCATTCCCTGCCGAAGGACCAGCAATGAGACGCTGCCTTCGCTGGCTCCCAGCGCCATGCGCACGCCGATTTCACGGCGGCGCTGACCGACGGAGTAGGTCATGATCCCGTACAAGCCGACAGAGGCGAGGCCGAGGGCCAACAGTCCGAAGACTCCAAGCAGGCCGACGCCAATCTTCGCTCCCCAAAGCGCCTGATCAATCACCTTGGTTCCCGTGCGGATGTCTTCCACGGCAAGTCCGGGATCGAGGGTGCGAATTTCGCTCTGAACGGCAGCGAGAGTTGTCGAGGGATCGCGCTCGGTTCGGACATAAAGAATCATGGCATCGGAGTAGTTCTGCCGCAGCGGGATGTAGACGCACGACTGGGGAGCTTCGCCAAGCGATTGATAGTTGGCGGTCTTCACCACGCCGACGACTTGTAGGAAATCCTTGCCGCGAGGCAATCGCAGCCGTTTACCGACGGCATCCTGGTTCGGCCAGTACTTGGCAGCCATCGTGTCGTTGATGATGGCCATGGGAGCCGAAATGTCGCGATCGTCTGGTGTAAAATCGCGGCCTTCGACAAACGAGATACCCAGAGTTGAAAAATAGGTCAAATCAACGGTATTTACGACCGCCGAGATAGCGTCTGATTTCTTACGCTGCTCTTGCCCCTCAATCACAACGCCTGTTTCCTTGCGTCCCCAAAGCGGGAGATTCGATGCCCAGGAGAGAGACGAGATGCCAGGAACGCTGCTGATGCGTTCACGCGCCTGCTTGTAAAACTGTTCGGTGCGAGTTTGGTTGTAGCCGGCTTGGCCGGGATAGAGCATGAAAAGAGCGAGGTGATTTGTATCGAAGCCGGGATCAATGGTGTATTCGCGCCGTATGCTTTGGAGAACCAATGCCGCCACGACCAGCAGAACCAGCGAAACCGCAACCTGGCCGGCGAGGAGTGTGTTGGCCAGGCTGATCCGGTTGCGGCTCCGGCCTGCGGCGCGTGTTTCTTCCTTGAGAACTTCGGAGACCGAGGTGCGCGAAGTCCGGAGAGCAGGCACGATGCCGAAAAGCAGGCCAGTGAGAATGGAAACTGCGAACGCAAAACCGAACACATTCACGTTGATGCGGAGATCAGCCAAGTTCTGAGCAAATTCCGCAGGACGGAAAGACCAGAGAAACTGGCATCCTCCATAACCCAGCAAGATCCCGAGAACGCCGCCAAGAAGGCCAAGCAGAACACTTTCGGTCAGGAATTGGCGAATCAGGCGTATGCGTCCGGCACCAAGCGCGATGCGAACGGCGATTTCCTGGCGCCGAACGGAGGCGCGAGACAGAAGCAAATTGGCCACGTTGGAACAAGAGATGAGCAGCACAAGTCCGACGATAGCCATCAGCAAAGTGCTTCCGAACAAGAGCGGCTGGCGTTCCGGCCCGTAGGCAGCCTCGGTCAAGCGCCGAAGCGCGACGGCTTGGCCCTGATTGGCGTCCGGAAACTCTTTTTCGAGAGCCGTTGAGACAATGCTCAACTCGGTCCGAGCTTGAGCAAGCGTCGAACCCGGCCGCAGGCGGCCAATACCGGTAAAGAGAGTCATCGCGCGATCGCTCAGGGCGTTCCGCTGCTGGGCCGCCAAGATTTGGTCCGCCATCATCGACGGGACCCATACATCGGGGCCAAAAACCGCGTACACGCCTTTAAAACCTTTGGGCCCGATACCGATGATCGTGAAGGGCGTGCTATTGAGCTTGATGGTTCGACCAAGGATGTCCGGAGCGCCACCGAAACGGCCTTGCCAAGCCGCGTAGCCGAGCACGGCGACAGCCGCCGCGCCTGGCGTGGTGTCCTCACTTGGAAGGAAGAACCGGCCCTTAAAAGGGTGGATGCCGAGCGTGTCGAAGTAATTGGCGGTCACAACTTCCAGGAAAATCCGGCGCGGCTCGGCCGTATCGGTCATAGTGATCGCCGTGGGGTTCGAATGAGCTGCCAGGCTAGTGAAGGAATGCGTTTTTTCCCTCAGATCCTTGATATTCGGGAAGGACATGAGTTGGAACTCGCCAGATTGCGCGGTCATTTTTGCCTGCGTCGTATTGATGGCGACCAGCTCGGAGATCTTGTCTACGGGAAGCGGATTCAACAGAAGAGTGTTGATGATGGTGAAGACGGCGGTATTGGCGCCGATGCCCAGGGCGAGAGTCAGAGCGGCGACGGCAGTGAAGCCGGGGCTTTTGCGGAGCATGCGTGCGGCATAGCGCAAGTCCTGGAGAAAATCCGAAAACCATTGCCCTGCAGGCGCGGCTCCTGCTGGGACGAAGTTTTGACTGGCGGTGCTTTCGGTATCGCGCACTTCGGCGCGGAGATCGGTGAAATCCAATTCGGCAAGGACTTCGCGACAGGCTTCCTCGTGCGCGGTCCCTTCGGACTGCAACTGGTCGTAACGGTCTTGCAAGTGATTGGAAAGCTCCTCGATAATTTCGGCTTCGCGTTCGGCACGGAGATTTGCTCCCGCCAATCGCTTTGCAATTTCCTGTTTCCATTCAGGCATTCTCCACCCCCGCGACTCGGCTGACTGCTCCGGCAAACTCCTGCCACTTCCTGCGTTGCACGGCCAGAACGCGCTGTCCCGTAGTGGTCAGGCGGTAGTACCGCCTCCGCCTTTGGTCCGGCTTTTCGATCCAGCGCCCAAGAATCCAGCCGCGCTTTTCGAGCCGGTAGAGCAGCGGATAGAGCGAAGCAACGTGAAAATGGAGGGTACCCCGCGAGCGCGTCTCGATCAGGCCGGCAATGTCGTAGCCGTGACGCGGCTGGTTTTCCAGGAGGGAAAGGATCAGGAGCTCAGCGCTGCCCTTTTTCCACTCGTTTTCAACTGTAGGCGCCATATATGGGACTCCCACTGTTGATACGGTCGGCGGCTACAAAAGATTTCACGGAGGGAGGAATTTTTTGCGCTGCCGGAAGCAGGGCTGCGGCCGGGAGCGTTGAAACTATTTATCTAGTGACACTTGAGCGGAGAGAATCTGTTCTCGATGCGACTCGGCATGAGCAGTGAGTGAATGCTGCTGGCTGTCAAGAAGCGCTTACGGCCGGTCGGGGCTCTCGACGACTTCGCTGACGGCAAGATAGGTTACAACCGCGGTGATGCCAATGGCGTACCACATGAACCTACTCTTGGCGGCTTTGATCGGCGGACCGCCATAACCTTTAGTGCCGGCGCCGCGCGGCCCCTGAGGAACGGCAGCGTTGGGGTCGAGAACGACGTGATAGGCGGCGCCTTCCGGAATCTCGCGGACGTCATCTTCGACGGCGATACTCAGTGAACCGCGAGTGCTCTTAACGATCAATTCCTTGGGGTTCAGCACGGTGACTTGTCCGATGGTGGGCTGATTGGAGTTCGCGCGAATCACGGCGGAAGCCACGTGCAAGGCAAAAGCGTCGGAATTGGCGGTCGAAAAAGTAGCGGAACCGAGAGTCAGAGTTGCAGCCGGAGCGGAGTCCTCCTGAGAAAAGGTGGCGCTGCTGGAACTGGAAAGGAGCAGGCGGGCGGATGCGGCACGAACCTGGACGCTGCCGGACTGGTCGGTGCTGATCCGGTCGCCGCTGAAAACAGTGGCGCCAACGGAAGCCCGAGCAGCGCCTACATGGGCGCGATCGGCGTACACCACGGTACCGAGGGACGAAGATGGAGCAGCACAGACAGGAGAAACCAGGAGCGTGAAGGAGGCGAGCAAGGCGAGAATGCTTTTCGTAAGGGAAATGCAGTCAGGGCGATTGGGGACTGCGAAGCATTTGCTTGTACCTGCGACCATGAAACGGTCAGTGCTGCTGGTGACCGGAGAACGGTCAACGCGCAGACGGGTCATTAAATGCCTCCAAGAGGGCCACTCGAAGAATACTGAGTAAACTTTGCGGCGTCAATCGGTAAACGCCGCAGGAAAGGAAAAACTTGCTTGCATGTTCCAACCAGTGGAGTTTGCTGGCCGATGAGGCGTTCCGCTGTTACAATGCAAGCAAAAGATGACTGACTGGAAACAGATTACCGCCCGAATTCGCCGCGCACGCACCAGCAAAGATCCCGCGGGACAACTTTCGAACCTTTACCAGAAGACGCGGGACGCCATGGTGGCGTTCGAGCTGGCGAAATTTTTCGAAACTTCCGGGCAGAATGCCGATGCCGCGAAATGGTATTCAGCGGCGGCGGAGAGATTTCGCCGCGCGGATTGGAAGATTAAGGCGCAGGAAGCCGCGGTGCGGCTTGGCGGAGCGCCGGGCGAAATTCCGCTGGAAGCGGGAGCGCCACCCGCGGGTGAGTTTCTATTGACGCCGCCCCCGGTTTCGGCGCAGGAGACAAGTTTGCCATTCGAACAGAATCCAGAAGCGCTTGAATCGTCGGTGGCGATTACCAGCGAGGTACAACAGGTGGTGGATAGTTCCGGGAACGGGCCCTCCTCGACGGAGTTGGAAAAAAAGGGACGCCGGCGGGGACGGCGCGGCGGCCGGAACCGGCGCAAAGGTGGGGTTGGGAAGGCCGCAGCCGTCGCTGCCGGACAGCAAACCGTCGAATCGCCCGCGTCGCGACATGGATTGCCTCCTCGGGTCTTCGAAGAATCGGCGGAGCCGGCGCCTCCGCGAGTGACGCACAGCCGCGCGCTCCCGAGCCTTCCCGTCGAACCTGCTGGAGAAGCCGGCGGAACCAGCGTGAAGGGACGTTATGGCGATCCTGGACTTTCTTCGAGAATCTCCCTATTGGAGATGCAATTCCGCCGACTGATGACCTGTCCACCCGCCAAACTGGAAGAGGCGGATCGCGCGCCGGCAGGGCCGGGAGTATTTGTGCTGACGGATTCGGACTTGACCAGCTACTACTACGTGGAAGCTTGCCAGACGCTGCGCATCGCGGTGGCGAATCTGCTGCGCGGAGGCTCGAGCAGGCGCGGAGCGGATTCCATCAAGCCGCAGCTTGGGCAGTATCTGGGAATTCCAGAAGCGCGCGTGGCGAAGTATCTGGCCGATCACTGCGTGGTGCGGTGGCTGCAATTGGATGAAGGGGCTTCGAATTTCGCGCATTTTGTGATTGCCGTGCTGCGGCCGGCCCTCAACGAGTAGGTAAACTCCGGCAGGGAATGCGCAGAAATCCTCCTCAGAAGTGGAAAGTTCCAGCCCATTCGGACTACTAGTAACCCCTTTTTAGCGGGGAGTGCACAGCCGTTTAATGCCGCCTATTGCCGTTCGACCCCCGATTTCGACCATTCGATGCAAGATGCTGGCGTCTGCCCTCGGTAACCGTCAAACTATAGGAGTCCAAAGACTTATTGGACGTGCCTGGCGTTCATGGTACGGTCGATAGGCACGCAAGAGTGAGCCCGGGGGCAGTTGTTTGGGCTTTGTATCCAACAACTGAGTGGGCTCCATCTAACTCAAGGGCCAAGCGGTCAGCATTTCTGAAAGTGGAGGATAGAGGTTTATGCCGAATCAAGTAGGCACGCAAATCGCGAGGACGTTTGATTGGGTAGTTTGCAAAGCGGCTGGAATTACCTTTGGCACCATCCAGTACTTCAACAAGCGTAATCCCAATCCTTCGGTCACCCCGAAGTGGTCGGATAAGCCGTTGCTGAAATCGTGGGAGAAGACCAAACCGACGCTGGGCTTCCCCCGGCAGACAGATTCGCTCTGTCCCGCGTGCGTGAAGGAAGCGCGCGAGGCGATCATTGCCGGGAAAAAAGATTGGCGCGACCTGATGCATGAAAAGGTCGGCGAAATCAAAGCGCAGATTATCGAGCGCGACGGCCAGGTCTGGATGGTGAAGGACTGCCCGCTGCACGGCCACTATGAAGACATGATGGCCGTGGACTCCAAGTTTCTCAACTGGATCGAGAAACAGTTCCCAGGGCGCGACATTCCCGCTCACAACGACGAAGACCTGCACAAGCATGGTTCCTCGACGGTGCGCTATGGCCGTGGGTCGGTTCTGACCGTTGACCTGACGAATCGCTGTAACATGATGTGCGATCCCTGCTTCATGGACGCTAACCAAGTTGGCTACGTGCATGAGCTGGGCTGGGAAGAAATTAAGGAAATCCTCGACAACGCGCTGAAGATCAAGCCGCGCCGTCAGATGTCTGTGCAGTTCTCGGGCGGCGAGCCGACCATGAGTCCGTACTTCTTTGATGCGGTCGCTTACGCGCGCAAGATCGGTTACAACAGCGTGCAGGCGGCGACGAACGGCATCGAGTTTGCCAAGAGCAAGGAGTTCTGCAAGAAGGCTTTTGAAGCGGGTATGCGCTACGCGTACCTGCAATTCGACGGCATCGGCAACGACGCCAACAGCCACCGGCAGATCGGCAACTTGTTCGACGTGAAGCTGCGCGCCATCGAGAACATGCACGAAGCGGGCATCGAAATCGTGCTCGTTGTAACGATCGTCAATAATGTGAACAACGACCAGGTCGGCACCATCGTGAAGTTCGCGATGGAGAACCCCAAAAAAATCGCGTTCGTCAGCTTCCAGCCGGTTTCGTTTACCGGCCGCGACGAAGACATCACTCCGGAACGCCGCTTGCGCCAGCGCTACACGCTTTCGCATCTGGCGCAGGACGTGAGCAGCCAGGTGGGCAAAGTCGAGCCGACCCGCGACTGGTTCCCGATTTCGTTCATCAGCACGTTTGCCGGATTCTCGGACATGGTCAAGGGGCAAGAGTCGAACTGGGGCTCGCTCTCCTGCGGCTGCCACCCGAATTGCGGCGTGGGCACGGCGCTGATGATCAACAAGGAGACGAAGGAATGGGCTCCCGTTCCGCGCTTCCTTGACGCCGAGCAGCTAACGAAGGACGTCACGGCGATTACCGACGCGGCTCGCGGCAAGAATTTTTCGAACTTCATGATGGCCATGGCCCTCTTGAAGAACTACCACCCGTTCCAGGGGCCGAAGGGGCTGAAGCTGTACGACCTCTTCAAGAAATTTGACAAGACCTGGGCGCTGACCAAGGGCGCGGAGAAAAAGTACGGCCGGACTTCCCCTGAGCGTACGTACGAAGACGCCATGAAGCGCCGCCAGACCGATCCGTGGAACTTCCTGTTCATCGCGGGAATGTGGTTCCAGGATCTGTTCAACTATGACTTCCGCCGCACGGAAATGTGCATCATTCCTTATGCGACGCAGCAGGGCGAAATTTCCTTCTGCGCGTACAACACCGGCGTAGGATGGCGGCAGATCATCGAAAACATGCACAAGAACGCGACCGTGGCGGAGTGGTACAAGAACCACGGGAAGCATGAAATTTACGCCAAGGGCAAGAGCGTCAATCTCCAGAGCTTCGAGCATTCCTTGAAGATTGATGCCGATGATGCCGCTCGCGTGCGTCACCTCGAGCACGACATTCCGGTGACCGCGGCGGAAGAAGAGCGCGCTCGCCGCAAGAAGGCCTACGAAGAGCAGGCCAAGGTTCGCGCCATTTACGAAGAGCTGGTGCTGAAGAAGCCTCAGCCGACGGTGGTGCAGATTGGCACCGTCAGCGACATCGCCAAGGCTGTGCCCGCCAATTTCGCAAACGCAGGCAAGCCAGTTTCCATCGCTCCAGCCAATGGTAATGGAAACGGGCATTCCAACGGCAACGGCGTCGCGGCCAAGACGGACGAGAAGGCTGCAGAAGCTGTCGCCGGCGACTAAGTCGGCTAGCTCGGGCCTTTAGGCCTGAGGTTCTTATCCTGTCCAACCCTGCAGTTCAAACTGGCTCTCCCGATTACGGAGAGCCAGTTTCGTCTTCGGTTGAACTATCTCTGGTGTAATCTTTTGTGAGAGATTTGCGATGAAACCGCGAGGTCTTCTATTCACCCTGGCTGCGATGTGCGTTTTTAACCTTACAGGCTATCTCTTCATTCATTGGAACCGGAAGCATGCCCCCTGTTGGCCTGCGCTATGTTCCAAGATACGGTGCAGTTCAACAAGCGATTATCGTCGGAGATGCGCTGCCGGGGCGCTTACCTAGTCTATTGGCTCAATACCCGAGCGGTAGGATTTTTTCAGGAATAGGGATTTTGAGAAGCAAGCTTAATCACCGCCCCTGAATTGATGTGTTTTCACGCAGGGGGTAAGATTCAATGCTGAGTACGAGGACTTCCGAATGCCGATCTACGAATACATCTGTGAGGATTGCCAGACACACTTTGAGAAAATTGTGCTGAATAAGACGCAGGAGATTGCCTGCCCGAAGTGCGCGGGGAAGAAGAACGCGATTCAGCTCTCAGTGTTCAGCGCGGCGAATGGATCGAGTAACGGGGCTTCGACAAAGTCATCCGGCGGGTCTTCGAGTGGAGGAGGAAGTTGCTGCGGCGGCGGTTGCGGCTGCCACTGACACTGACATTTGAAGGAGCCTTGACGCCATGTTGATCAGCCACTCTTCGCTGTTATTGTTCGTCACCGGTGCTGCGATCCTGCTGGTGATCCCCGGCCCGGCGGTGACATATGTAGTCAGCCGGAGCGTCGGACATGGCCGCGCGGCGGGCCTCGTTTCCGTTCTGGGGATTGTGACCGGAACGTTGTGCCACGTAGTTGCAGCGGCTCTGGGAATTTCGGCACTGCTGGCATCTTCGGCGTTGGCCTTTCAGTTCGTAAAGTATCTAGGCGCGGCCTACTTGATCTATCTCGGAATCAAGACGCTGCGGCGCAAGGATGAGCAGCTGGCGGAGGCCGATACTGCTGAAACAAAGTTGATACGCCTATTTGGTCAGGGCCTGCTCGTCAATCTGCTCAATCCCAAGACGGCGCTCTTCTTTCTGGCTTTTCTGCCGCAATTTGTCGATCCAACGCGCGGACACGTCACGCTGCAAATCCTGCAATTGGGAGTCTTGTTTGCGCTGATGGGCTGGTGCAGCGACTCTGTCTATGCGGTGATCGCTGGGACCGTCGCCGAGCGCATTCGCGGCAGCCTGCGCCTTCGTCGCGCCCAGCGAAACGTATCCGGAGCAGGGCTCATCGCGCTGGGGCTGGCGTCAGCGTTCTCCGGCTCGCGATCAAAGTAGAGTGGCATACGACGCGCGTCTACTGTGGCCGCGAATACTGTTGGATGTTTGGCGGCGGCGCAATGGATGCGTTGCCACGCGGGTCGCAAATGGGTGCTTCCGCTTTCCACTTCATGGGTATAACCCCGGTCCAGGCGCCGTCCGCGTATTCTTCGTCGTTATCGAGGGCGAAGCCGGTGCGGGCTTTGGCGGAAGCTTCGACGAGCGGTACGGAGAGAACCATCGTGCCCTTCAATTCCTGCTCGCTTGGGGGACGCACAGCGGCCCAGCGGCCGCGGATGACATATTCAACGAAGTCGCGCATCGCTGCCAGCTTTCTGGCTTCGCCCTCGACCGGCTCCGCCTTTCCCATCACCACCACGGAGCGGTAATTGACGGAATGGCCCGTAGCCGTTGGGGAACAGACGATGCCGTCGAGCAGCGTCACGCTGAGGCAAAACGGCGCGCCGCTGCCGAGCGTCTTCATCAGGCGGCTCGCGACCGAGCCATGCAGGAACAATTTGTCGCCGACACGCACGTAGTTTGTGGGCACTACAACGGGCAGTCCATCGGCGATGAATGCGACATGGCACACAAAAGCCTCATCGAGAATGGAGTAAATCAGCTCGCGGTCATAGCTGCCGCGTTCCGGTTTGCGGCGGACTTTGGTTCTATCCGTGGGAGTAAAGTTGCTCATGCAGGACAGACTAGCTGGCGCGCATGGTTCGCGGCAAGTGCCAATCTGGTCCGCGGAATTGACGTTCATCGGGAATCGTGTAGGCTGAGGGGCGCCGCGCCGGACATCAGCGAAAGTTATTGAGGGGTTTCATGGCACCCGCGAAGGTTGTCTTCACCCGCGAAACATTTCAGTTTTTCAAAGACCTTGGCCGCCACAACCGCAAGGAATGGATGGAAGCGAACCGCGACCGCTATCAGGCTGCTCTTGTCCAACCGCTTCGGCGTTTGCTCGAGGAACTTGCATCCGAAGTGCTGCAACTGGATTCCGGCTTTGACACCTCCGGGCGCACCGGCGCCAATTTTTCGCGGATCAATCGGGATATCCGCTTTGCGAAAGACAAGACGCTCTACAAAACGCACATGTACTTGAAGTTTTCTGTTCCCGCGCCGGCCAAGCGAGAAACCGGCCAGTTGTATGTCGGTCTCTCAGCAGACACGGTGACGGCGGGCTTCCGCATTTATTCCGGGGGGAAGCGAAAAGAGTCCACCATCGCGCTGATTGCCGAACCGCGCGCTACGGCAGACGCCGGCTGGGCCGCTAAACAAAAAAGACGGCTTGGCCGGCGCTACGAAAGCTACTGGTACACGACGGTGAAGGGAGAATGGACCAAGCACCACGGCTGGCCAACTGCCCCTGAGGACTGGAAAAAAATATTGGCGTGGATCGTCCGACGGAAATTCACGCCCACTGCCGCCACGAGCGCTGCGTTTCCGCGCGAAGCGAACAAGGTCTTTCGCGATCTCTACCCGCTGCTGCGCTTCACTTCATTGCCGGACTAGGAAAAGGAGAGAACCGATGAATCGCGCTACCGAACTGGATAAGACGCGGCGAAGATTTCTCCAGATGCTGTCGGCAAGCCCGCTGTTAGCTTCACCCGGATTGCTTCGAGGTTCTTTCCGCGGCCTTCTGGCGTCGGGCGAAGTTAGGGAAGAGAGGTTCCTCGGCTGGCTCGAAACTTTTCAGCAAAGCGACGAAGTGATTTCCGCGCCAGACCAGGCCCTCGAAGTGATGGATTTTGAGGCTGCCGCGCGCAAGGCGCTACCTCCGGCGCATTTCGGCTATCTCGCCACCGGCGTGGACGACGATGGAACGGTGCGGGCGAATCGCGAAGGCTATTCGCGGATCCAGATTCGAGCGCGCCGGCTGATCAATGTCGAAGACATCGACATGTCGGTAAAGCTCTTCGGCACAAAATGGAACACGCCGATTGTGCTCTCCCCGGTCAGCGGCCAAAAAGCCTTTCACCCCGAAGGCGAAGTCGCCGTGGCGCGGGCGGCTGGTGCCAAAGGTCACCTAATGATGTTGTCCACCGTTGCGACATCGTCGATTGAAGACGCTCTCGCGGCGCGCGGCGGCCACGTCTGGCAGCAACTCTATCCAACCAACGTTTGGGAAGTCACCAGGGCGATCATCAAGCGAGCCGAAGCGGCAGGCTCCCCGGCGATTGTGCTCACCGTCGACTTGCAGGAGGGGAGCAATCGCGAAACGCTGTTCCGCGCTGAGCGTGTGGATAAGAGGGAGTGTTCCGCTTGCCATCAGAGCGCGTACACTGGCGACGCGCGCGGGAGAGGAAGGGGAGGCACGGGGAGCTTCGCCCAATACGCAGCCCGGAAGCCGATGTTCGATGGCCTCGATCTATCCAAAGTCACCGCAGCGCATCCTGCGAATATGGATTGGGATTTCGTCAAGCGGCTGCGCGATACCGTGACCGTCAAACTCCTTCTCAAAGGGATCGTCACGCGCGAAGACGCGCAGCTCGCCGTCGAACACGGTGTAGACGCTCTTATCGTCTCGAATCACGGCGGGCGCGCCGAAGAGACGCTTCGCCCGACGATCGAAAGCCTGCCGGAGGTGATCGAGGGCGTAGCGAGAAAAATTCCCGTCATTGTGGACGGCGGCGTCCGGCGCGGCACGGATATCTTCAAAGCCCTCGCGTCCGGCGCGTCTTCCGTGGGAATAGGCCGGCCGCACGCCTGGGGCCTGGCCGCCTTCGGCCGACCCGGTGTCGAGGCCGTACTCGAAATCCTGCGCCGCGAATTGAAAACCATCATGCGGCAGGCGGGAACGATTTTTGTCGACAAGATTTCCAGAAATTACCTGGTCACGCCATCGCTCTAGCCGGAGAACAGCTTGCTCTATGCCGCCCAGAAGCGCAGCGCGAGCAGGTGCCACGACCAGAGAAAACCCGTGATCACGCAGGACGCGGACGAAACCAGGAGCGAGTGAATCCGCACGCCTCTGTGGATTTCGTCCTTCGGCACGCGAAGCGCGAGAATGAACCCGATCACCGACAGGATTGGAAAGAGGAATGTTCCTAGAAAGATTCCGACAGTCCAGAGGTTGAACGAGCCAATTTGCGCGCCACTGAGTTTCATCAAGCAGAGGGGCACAAGCAACAGCGATAGCGCCGCAAAGAGCGGAACCGCGCGCACCGAGAGGTGGCGCACGTCCTTCATGGCGCCGACTAGCTTCAGGAAAAGCCAGACGAGCGCATACGGCAGCGAAGTCAGCATGAAAAAAAGACAAAGAGAGAGGAGTGCGATGCGAATGAGGGGCAAAGCGAGGCTGCTGCGCTCGCTATAGGAAATGCCATCAAGGCCATTACTCACCACTCCCATGCGACCGGTTTCCGTAGCGAAAAAAACGGTCGTGCCCTCAGGTTCTTTCTCGCCGCGGAACAGGTTTCTGCCGACGGAGAGAAGTGGTTCAGGCCGGCCAAATAGTCCCGAGCGCGCCAGCTTGCCGTTGATCACGCGAATGCGCGTCCCGCCCGTCAAGTCATCCACGAACGCAAAAAGTTGGCTTCGCGGCGCGCGCGGCGCATAGTAGCCCGCAAACTGCGCCAGCACATTCGTGGAAAGTGATATTACGGGCTGCTGAGGTTTCGGGAGGTCCTTTGAAAGAAAATCAGTTGCCAGGTGATTCAAGCTTTCAAGCGCCTGCTGCGAATTGTCGCTGTTCAGCAGAACGACGTAGCCCCAGTTTTGTTCCGGCACGTAGCGATACGAAGAAATAAAGCCGTCAATCCCTCCGTCGTGGCCATGCGTTACCACGCCGCCCTCCACGCTCGTATAATTGCACATACCATACCCAAGCCGCAGACCGTTTCTTGCTGCCAATGTTGTTTCCGGCGCTTCCATTTGCAGGATGGATTCCGGCTTCACCAGTTGCGCATCCCCTGCCTTTCCGCGCCGCAAAAGAAATTGCACCAGCTTTGCTAGCTCACCCGGCGATGCTTTCAGGTCTCCTGCCGGGCGCAGATAGATGAAGGGATATGCGGAAGCCTTCGGAGGATTGCCCTCGTAAGCCGTCGCAAGCAAAACTCTGTTTGCGTCGGTGAAGGGATAGTCAGCGTGCTCCATTCCCATCGGCCGCAAAATCGTTTCGCGAATGTATTGATCGAAAGGTCTTCGCGTAACTTTTTCGATCAGGTAGCCTGCAACGGCATTTCCGGGACTTGAATACGACATGCGCGTTCCCGGCGGCCATCGCACCATCTGCGGTTTCCGAAAACGCTTGAAAACCTCAAGCAGCGGAAAGTCGTAACGATCATGCACGTTGTAAACTTCGCTGGGCTCCATGTCATCGAAGCCCGCTGTGTGTTCGAGCAGGTTCACGATGCGGACGGGATGAGTCGCCTCCCAAGGATTCTCGAATGGGATTTCCGGCGCGACATCTTGCAACCGCGCGTACAGATTGATTCTTCCATCTTCCTGCAGTTTCAGCAGCGCCAGGGCGACAAAAGTCTTGCTGATCGAGCCCACACGAAATTCCGTGTCGCAACTGACCGGGCGCTTCGTGGCGATGTCCGCCTCGCCAATTCCGCCGCACCAGAGAACCACGCCGTTCGCCACCAGCGCAACGCCCGCGCCGGGAACATGTTCTTTGTCAAGCGCGTCCTTCATTGCCTTTTGCAGTTCCTCGAGCGTCTTTGGGTGCGGCTGATCGTCTTTTTGCTGCGCGGCTGTCTGGACGGGAACAAGCACGATCGCCGCGGCGGCAAGCAGTGAAATGGCGGCAGGCAATTCAACGCGGCGCATGCAGCGCTCCTTTGGACGACACTCCGTCCGAGTGCCGCATTGTATCCGCGAATCCGCGCGATGCAAAAGAAATCGAAGAAGCGCCAGCCTCGTTACGGCGTCCCAGATGATTGACGCTGCCCGAACTCTCGCATACGATGCCGCACGTCATGGTTTTGTATTGTGCGAAGATTTGAAAGGGAGCTCCGCCATCTATGAAGTCGCCAATTCGATACTTGAGCGCCACCACGGTACTACTTCTCGGGATGAATGTGTGCTTCGCGCAGCAGCAGGCCGCCCAGGAAAAAGTGCCGGAGAAGCCCAAAGAGGAAAAGAAGCCTCCAGCTCCGGAAGAAAAAATCGTTCAAACAAAACATTCCATCAAGATTGGCGGGCAGGAGATCAAGTATACCGCGACGGCCGGCACCATCCTCTTGAAGCTCGAAGACGGCACGCCTAAAGCCAGCATCTTCTACGTCGCCTATACCAAGGACGACGTCGGCGACGCGAGCCAGCGCTCGCTCACTTTCAGTTTCAACGGCGGTCCGGGTTCCGCTTCGGTGTGGCTGCATCTTGGCTTATTCGGTCCGCGCCGCGTGCAGATGGGCGATGCCGGTACGCTTCTCCCGCCGCCTTACAAACTCGTGGACAATGACGTCTCGCTGCTTGACATCAGCGATCTCGTTTTCATCGATCCCGTTTCGACAGGATACAGCCGCGCCGTCCCTGGCGAAGCGCCGAAACAATTTCACGGGGTCACCGAAGACGTCGAGTCCGTCGCGGATTTCATCCGGCTTTATGCCACGCGCAACAAGCGCTGGTCTTCACCGAAATTCCTCGCGGGTGAAAGCTACGGCACCACGCGCGCCGCTGGTCTCTCCGGCTATCTCCAGCAGCGCTACGGCATGTATCTCAACGGCATTGTTCTGATTTCCGCGATCCTCAATTTTCAGACCGCGGAGTTCGACACCGGCAACGATCTGCCGTACATCCTCTATTTGCCGACCTACACTGCCATTGCCTGGTATCACAAAAAACTGCCAGCGGATTTGCAGGGCGGCGATGTGCAAAAGGCCGTCGAAGAGTCGCGAAAGTTTGCAGTCGGTGAATACGCGGATGCGCTTATGACCGGCGACGGGCTGCCCGTTGCCCGACGGATGGAAATCATACAAAAGCTCGCCCGCCTCACCGGTCTTTCGCCTGATTACATCGATCGCACCAACCTTCGGATCGAGATTATGCGTTTCACCAAAGAGCTTTTGCGCAGCGAGCGCCGCACTGTCGGCCGCATTGACGCACGTTTCACAGGTATAGACCGCGATGCTGCCGGTGAAGAGCCGGAGTTCGACCCCAGTATCGCGGCGATCATCGGTCCCTATTCGGGCATGTTGAACGACTATGTCCGCAACGATCTCAAGTTTGACAGCGACTTACCCTACGAAGTGCTGACCGGCCGTGTGCGACCGTGGAACTACGCGCCGTACGAAAATCGCTACGTCAATGTAGCCGAAACGCTGCGCAAGGCCATGACGCAAAATCCGTTCCTGCGCGTTTTCGTCGCTAAGGGCTACTATGACCTGGCTACGCCGTTCTTCGCCGCGGACTACACCTTCGATCATCTCGGCCTCGATCCAACTCTGCGCGGCCATCTGAGCGGCGCTTACTATGAAGCTGGCCACATGATGTACGTTTACCCGCCCGCGCTGGCGAAACTCAAAACCGACATCGCACAATTCATCAAATCCAGCACCATGGCGAATCCGGCAAAATGAAGCGCCTCTTCGTCATCGTTATTTGGATTGGTGTCGCGCTGCTTGGCGCGGGAGCGTTTGGCAAGATCGCGTTCGATCGCGGCGAGCCGCTCAACGCCACGTGGTTCGTTGTGGCCGCAGTGTGCTGTTATCTGGTGGCCTATCGGCTCTATTCCGCGTTTGTCGCCGCCAAAGTGCTTGCGCTCGACGACACGCGCGCCACTCCCAGCGAACGCTACGATGACGGCCGCGACTTTGTCCCCACCAACAAATGGGTTCTCTTCGGCCACCATTTTGCCGCCATCGCCGGCCCAGGCCCGCTCGTCGGCCCGACGCTCGCTGCGCAGTTCGGCTATCTGCCGGGCACGCTCTGGCTCATCGCCGGCGCAGCGTTGGCGGGTTGCGTGCAGGATTTTGTCATCCTCTTTTGCTCCATTCGTCGCGATGGAAAATCGATCGGCCAGATGGCCCGCGAAGAGGTCAGCGAACGCGGCGGCTTCATCGCCCAACTCGCCGTGCTGGCGATCATGATCATTCTCCTCGCTGTGGTCGCGCTGGTCGTTGTCAATGCTTTGAAATCATCGCCCTGGGGGACTTTTACCCTGGCGATGACGATTCCGATCGCGCTTCTCCTTGGCCTGTATCTTCGTTTTGTCCGCCCGGGGCGCGTCCTGGAAGCGTCGGCCATGGGCGTCGCGCTGGTTCTTTTCGCCGTCGTTGCCGGACAATGGGTGGCGGATTCGCCTGCCTGGGCGAAGGTCTTCACCTTGAGCGGAGCCGGCCTGTCCTTCGCCATCGTTATCTACGGCTTCGCTGCTTCGGCCTTGCCGGTCTGGCTCCTGCTTGCGCCACGCGACTATCTGAGCGCCTTCATCAAAGCCGGCGCGATCTTTTCGTTGGCTGCGGGCATTTTGTTTGTCCGCCCGCAAGTCTTGATGCCGCCGCTCACGCGTTTCGTCGATGGCACCGGCCCGGTCTTTGCTGGAAAGATCTTTCCGTTCTGCTTCATCATTATTGCCTGCGGTGCGATCAGTGGTTTTCATTCGCTGATCTCTTCCGGGACGACGCCGAAGATGATTCTCCGTGAAAGCCAGGCGCGGTTGATCGGCTACGGAGCCATGTTGCTCGAATCGTTCGTCGGCGTGATGGCCATGGTCGCGGCTTGCTCGATGACCCCGGGCGTCTATTTCGCAATCAACAGCCCGTCGGCCATCGTTGGCGCGTCACCTGAGGCCGCTGCTTCGACAATTTCCGGATGGGGCTTTCCACTGCAGGCGCAAACGATGGTGGACACAGCTCGTTCGGTGGGCGAACAAACGCTGTGGAATCGCGCGGGCGGGGCCCCGTCGTTGGCCGTCGGTATGGCGCAAATTTTTTCCAACACAATTGGTGGCCCGCGACTCCTCAGCATCTGGTATCACTTCGCGATCATGTTTGAAGCGCTTTTCATTCTGACGGTGCTCGATGCCGGTACGCGCGTCGGACGTTTCATGGTCCAGGAGCTTGCTGGAAAGGTGTGGAAGCCGTTGGGGCGCACGGGGGGGATGCCGGGAATCCTCTTTTCCAGCGGATTGATCGTCGCCGCTTGGGGATATTTTCTGTATCAGGGTGTTCTCGACCCTCTCGGCGGTGTTGACCTGCTCTGGCCAATTTTTGGAATCGCAAACCAATTGTTGGCGGCTGTCGCTTTGGTTGTAGCGACTACGATCCTCTTGAAGATGGGCCGCCTCAAATGGATTTGGGTAACCCTGGTGCCCACTGCGTGGCTCATTGCCGCGACAATGACGGCAAGTTTCCAAAAGGTGTTTAGTTCGAATCCTGCTATCGGCCTCTTGTCGAATGCCTCTGGCCTTTCCGCGAAAATGGCGGGGGGGCTCATCCCTGCGGCGAAGATTGCTGAGACCCACCGGCTTATCTTCAACCGGAGATTTGATGCGGCCGTGACCGCCAT
>WNFP01000334.1_pt1 | contig 34824 bp, 32 predicted proteins | sample 5400201 | NCBI WGS metagenome assembly WNFP01 (sample SAMN13153355, study PRJNA577476) | soil metagenome | isolation source: 115 cm saprolite under Madrone tree | place: USA:California | collected 2016-06-14 | reverse complement strand
GGCTCGTGGAGGCCGGGCCCGAACGTCTGCGGCAGGAGCGCGATCAGCTCCTCGGGCTCGAGCCGGCGGTCGGCGTCGATCCGGCGGATCGCCTGCGGCTGGGCCAGGAGCGTGTAGCCGTAGCCGAAGGAGTGGAAGACCTGCCCGTTGACGTGCGCCGCGGCGTCGCTCGAGAGGAAGACGACCAGCGGCGCCACGTTGTCCGGGTCGCGCTCGGTGCCGACGGCCTGCTCGCTCGGCCACTTGCCCGTTTCCTCGAAGACCTTCTTGCCCCTGGGCGTCGAGTCGATCATGCGGGTGGCGCCGCTCGGCATGATCGCGTTGGCGGTGACGTTGTACTTCGCCATGGCGTTCGCCGTCGACCAGGTCAGGCCGATGATGCCCGCCTTGGCGGCGGCGTAGTTGGGCTGGCCCGGCGCGCCGAGCCCCGAGACGGACGACATGCTGATGATCCGGCCGGCCTTCTGCTCGCGCATCGCGATCGAGGCGGCGCGGGTGCAGAAGAAGGTGCCGTCGAGATGCACCGCCAGCACCGCGTCCCACTCCTCCTTGCTCATGTTGAAGATCATGCGGTCCCGCAGGATGCCCGCGACGTTCACGAGGATGTCGATCCGCCCCCACGCCTTGACGGCCTGCTCGACCATCTCGGTCGCCTGCTTGTAGTCGGCGACGGACCCGTAGTTGGCTTGGGCGGTGCCGCCGGCCTTCACGATTTCGTCCACGACCGCGGCGGCGGGACCCGTCGCTACTCCCTCGCCGTCGAGTCCCGTGCCGAGGTCGTTGACGACGACCTTCGCGCCGGCCTTGGCCAGCGCGAGCGCGATGCCCCGGCCGATGCCGCGGCCGGCTCCGGTCACCACTGCGGTCTTTCCGTCGAGCAGTCCCATGGTCACTCCCGTGGTCGTTGCTGGTGAGAGTCGTCGTGGATCACGCGATCAGGAGGCCGCCGTTCGGCGAGAGCCACTGGCCGGTGAAGAAGGAGCTGTCGTCCGACGCGAGGAAGAGCGCCGTCTGCGCCACCTCGCGCGGCTCCGCGTAGCGGCCGAGCGGCGTCCGCGCGATGGTCGCCTTGCGCATCAGGTCGGACATGGGCTGCGTCATCGGCGTGTCGATGTAGCCGGGGCAGATCGCGTTCACCCGGATCTTTCGCGACGCGACCTCACGCGCGACCGCGCGGGTGAAGCCGAGGATGCCGGCCTTCGCCGCGCTGTAGTGCGGCACGGCCTCGATCCCCCAGGCCGCCACGCTCGACATATTGATGATGGCCCCCTGGTCGCGGCGGCTCATGAGTTTGAGCGCCTCGCGCGTGCAGAAGAAGGTTCCGTTCAGGTGCACCGCGATCATCCGGTGCCAGGCCTCGTCCGTCATCTCCTGCGTGACGTCCAGGTGGGTCCGGATGCCCTGGCCGCTCATGAGCTCCATGATGCGGGTGTCGGCTCGCTCGCGGAGTTTATCCCGGTCCGCGGCGGAAGTTCCGGCGATGCCTGCGTTGTTGACAAGCACGTCGAGCGAGCCGAAGTCGCGCTCCACTTCCGCGAACATGGCCTTGACCTGCGCGCTGTCGGCCACGTCGGCCCGGATCGCGCGGGCGCCCGAGCCCGCGGCGCCCAGAGCCTCCACGGTCTCCCGTGCGGCCGTGTCCTTCAGGTCGTTCGCGATCACGCGCGCGCCTTCCTGCGCGAACAGCGTCGCGATCGCGCGGCCGATGCCCGAGCCCGCGCCCGTGATGAGCGCGACCTTGCCCTTGAGCCTCACGCGCTAGCGTCCGGCGCGCGCCGTCAACGGTCGAGCCAGGCGACCATCAGGCGGCCGCCGTAGTCGTGACCGATGTTGGGAGCGAAATTCTTGACGTAGGGCTCCCACGCCGCGACCGCGCTGACCGACGGGCCGTAGAGTCCCCAGACGTGCTGCGAGACATGGCGCTGGATGTCGTAGATGATCTCGCGGCGCTTGGCCACGTTGAAGGTGCGACGCTGGAGCTTGATCATCTCCGTGAGCTTGGGATCGTTGATGCCCTGGGCGTTGAGCGGCTGCCCCGGGATGAAATAGCGGTAGAGGTAGCTGTCCGGGTCGGTCCAGGCGCCGAAGAGCCCGGTGCCCATCTTGTCGAACTTGCCGAAGATGGTGCTGGAGATGAAGGCGCCGTACTCCTTGAGCTTGAGCTCCGCGTCGATGCCGCCTTTCTTCCAGCTCCCGAGCGTCACCTGCACCCCGTCGATGAAGTCGGGGCCGTACCCGGCCGTCGATTCGACGGTCGTTTTGAGACCGCCGGCAAGGCCCGCCTCGGTCAGGAGCCGCTTCGACTCCTTGGGGTCGAAGTCGTAGAGTCGCTTGCCCTCCGGCGGCAGCTGATCGATCGGGATGGACCAGTCCTTGAATGCGGCGGGGATGGCCGGATTGGGCACGCCGTGGCCCTGTGACCAGGCGTTCGTCTCGAGCACTTCCTTCCAGTTGGTCGCGATGGCGATGGCCCGGCGCACGCGCAGGTCCTTGAAGGGCTCCTGGTCGACGTGCACCCAGGTGATGCCGCCGAAGACCACGACGTAGTCCTGGGTCTGCAGCCCCGGCTTGCGCTGCTTGGCCGCGGGGAGATCGCTCCGGCGCACGACCATGCCGTACTCGGGGCCGAAGTCGTACCTGCCCGACAGCCATCCCGCGAACGCCGAGGCCGGATCGGTCTCGATCGCCACGTCCACGCCGTCGACGTGCGGCAGCCCCGGAACGAAGTAGTTCGGGTTGCGCACGTAGGTGAGCCGGAGGTTGGGCTCGTAGCGCTCGAGCATGAAGGGGCCCGTGCCGACGCAGCTCTCGGGCCGCTTGAGGTCGCCGTACTGGTCTACCGCTTCCTTGGCGACGATCCAGGTCGAGGTCGACGCCACCGCGTCGAGGAACCAGGCGAACGGCTCCTTCAGCGTGAACTTGATCGTGTACTTGTCGACGACCTCGATCTTGTCCACCTGCTCGAGGAGGCCGCGGTTGGGATTGGCCGGCAGCATGAAGCGCTCGAAGCTGTACTTCACGTCGTCGGCCGTGAGCTCGCGCCCGTTCACCGGCGGCTTGTTGTGCCAGCGCACGCCCTTGCGGAGCTTGAAGACGTAGGTCGTGTCGTTGGGCTGGATCCAGGACTCAGCCAGATCGGGCTCGAGCGGCTGGGTTCCGGGCTTCACCGCGGAGCCGGCCTTGACCTTGACGAGCCGGCTGTGGGTGAACGAGAGCGGCAGCATCGTGGTGAACGCCACCGTGACCTGCGGATCGAAGTGCACGGGCGCTAGGTGGAATCGCATGCGAAATGTCCCGCCGCGCTTCGGCGCCTGTGCCTCCGCGTTGGGCGCATCGAGAAGGCTCCAGCTGGTGCCGGCGGCGCCCGCTGCGACCGCCATGCCTCCGAGCTTGATGAGGTCCCGGCGGCTGACCTGCGGGCCGATGGGTTTGTCCATGTCCGTTCCCCCTCGCGTGATCAGAATGTGATTGGCAGCGTCTTGAGCCCGCGGAGCACCGAGGACTCACGCCACTCGGGAATGTCCGAGACGAGCTTGAGCGCCGGCATGCGGCGCAGCAGCGTGCCGATGGCGACTTGCCCCTCGATGCGGGCCAGGGAGGCGCCCAGACAGAAGTGGATCCCGAAGCCGAAGGCGATGTGCCGGTTGTCCTTCCGCGCGACGTCGAGGCGCTCCGGATCGGCGAAGACCGCCGGGTCGCGGTTCGCCGCCCCGATGGCCGCGACGACGACGGAGTCCTTGGCGATCTTCTTCCCCCCGATCTCCACGTCCGCCATGGTCATGCGTGACGTCCGCTGCACGGGGCCGTCGTAGCGCAAGAACTCCTCCACGCCCGTCTGGATCAGCCCGGGATCGTTCGCGAGCGCCCGCAGCTGCTCTGGATTGCCGAGCAGGGCCAGGAGGCCGTTGCCGATCAGGTTGACGGTGGTCTCGTGGCCGGCGATCAAGATCAGCACGCACGTGGAGAGGAGCTCCGCTTCGGTGAGCTTGTCGCCCTGCTCCTCGGCGGCGATCAGGCCCGAGAGCAGGTCCGGCTGGGGATGCTTGCGGCGCACGGCGATGAGCGAGCGGAAGTACTCCTTGAGCGCGTCGCTCGCTTCCTGGCCGCGTGTGCCGACGCCCGAATCCGCGGGAAAGAGCGCCGCGTCCAGGCTGCGCGCGATGTCCGCGGACCACTGCCTGAACACCTCCTGGTCGGAGGTCGGCACGCCGAGCATCTCGCAGATCACGCGCACCGGGAGCGGGTAGGCGAGATCCTCAATCACGTCCATGCCGCCCGAACCCTCGACGCGGTCCAGCAGGCCGTCGACGATCTCCTGGATGTGCGGCCGCATCTCCTCCACGACCCTCGGTGTGAACGCCCGGCTCACGAGGGAGCGCAGGCGGGTGTGGTCTGGGGGGTCGCGGAAGAGCATGTCCCGGCTGTTCTTGGGGCGAGGGCGTGCGGCGCCGAGCCGGGCTTCCTGCAGCGCGGCGATGCCTTCCCGCCCGAAGCGCGCGTCGCGCAGCACCATGACCGCGTCCTCGTAGCGCGTCAGCACCCAGATCCCGAGGGGACTCGCGTGGACCGGATCTTCCTCCCGCAGGCGGCGGTAGAAGGGGTAGGGATTGGCGTGGAACTCCGGCAGGAGAGGGTTGTAGACAAGCTCGCTGGACGCCACCTGATGCCCGCCTTTCAGGTCAGAATGCGGAGACTTCGGGGAGTCTACGCGGGATGGGGGGAAGGTGTCAAAGGCTCCCGAGGCGCCACTTCAGGACCTTGCCCGTGGCGCTCCTGGGCAGCTCGGTCACGATGGACACCCGGCGCGGATACTTGAAGGTCGCGAGCCGCTCGCGGCAGAACTCGACCAGCTCCGGCGCATCGACGCGCGCGCCCGGGCGGAGGATCACGAAGGCCGCGATCTCCTCTCCCAGGACGGCGTCGGGCGTTCCGATCACGGCGGCCTCCGCCACGAACGGGTGAGCCATAAGCGCGGCCTCGACTTCGCCCGGCGCCACGGAGTAGCCGCCGCGCAGGATCAGGTCCTTCTTCCGCCCGACGACGCTCACGAACCCTCCGGTCGAGACGGTGCCGAGATCGCCCGTGCGGAACCACCCGTCGCGCAGGACGGCCCGGGTGTCCTCCTCGGCGCGGAGATAGCCGTCCATCGCGGCCGGCGTGCGGATCCACAGCTCTCCCGGCTCGCCAGCCCCGAGCGGCCGGCCGTCTTCGTCGACCACGCGCACCTCGACGCCGGGCACGGGCCTGCCGATGGCGTCCTCGAGATCGGCTGGATCGTCGGCCAGGTAGGAGATCGGGCGGAACAGCTCGGTCATGCCGTACCCGCGCACGATCCTGACTCCCGTACGGAGCCGCCACGCTTCGGCCAGCTCCCAGGGGCAGGGAGCCGCTCCGGATACGGCGATGCGCAGGGTCGAGCAGGTGGCTCGCGAGAGCTCAGGCAGCTCGAGCATGCGCTGGAACATGGTCGCGACGGCGGGCAATACGGTGACCCCGTGCCGCGAGATGGCGCGCAGCGCGGCTTCTGGAACGAAGCGCTCGCTGAGCGCCACGGTGGCGCCCGCCAGCAGCGGAGCCAGGAGCGCGCCGTTGAGGCCGAAGGAATGCGCGAGCGGGAGGACGGCGAGCACGACCTCTTGCGGCGTGAGCCGCATGACGGGCCCGGCCCAGGACTCGTTGGCGGCCCGTAGCGCGGCATGTGACAGGACGGCGCCCCTCGGGTGTCCCGTGCTGCCGGAGGTGTAGAGGATAAGCGCGGGCGCTTTGCCGTCCGCGCTGTCCCACATGGCCTCTTCGCTGCCGGAGAGCTCGTCGACGACCAGCGCGGGTCCGAGATGCGCCAACACCCGGTCTCGCTCGTCGGGGGAAAGGAGCGGGTTGAGCGGGACCGCGGTTGCGCCGAGCTTGAGCGTTCCCCAGAGCGCGGCGACGAAGCCCCAGCCGTTCGGGAGGAGAAGGGCGACGGTGTCGCCGGCGCGGACTCCGCGGCGCGAGAGCCTGCGCGCCGCGCCGCCCGCGCGCAATTCGAGCTCGCGCCACGTCAGCGCGCCGCCGTCCCACACGAGGGCGGGCGCATCCGTCCGGCGGCGCGCTGCCGCATCGAGCAGCGCGGAGAAGCTCTCGGTCACTGAAGCCCGAAGTCCTTCAAGTTGATGCGCTTCCAGGCCTCGGACGGCACGCGGTGGCGAGGCGTATAGGCGGCGAGCGACGGCTTGGCCGTCGCGTCCACGCCCCACTTGGCGGTGTAGCCGTCCTCCTTGGTGGACGGATCGAGGTCCGAGCCGCGGGCATGCGTGATGATGGTGATGTCCCGGTCGGGCTGGCAGCGTGTCGCGATCGCCCAGGTCATCTGTCTGTCGTCGAAGATGTCCACGTCCTGGTCCACCACGACCACGCGCTTCATGTAGAGGTCGGCGCCCAGCACGGCGAGGAGGGCGTTCTTGGCCTGGCCAGGCAGCCGCTGCTCGATCGAGACGTAGCAGGTGAACGGCCCCGGCACCCGGACGGCCTTGACCGAAGGCACCATGGCGCGGACCGCGCGGTAGAGATTGGCCTCCATCGGGATCGTGGAGAGCAGCATGTGGTCGAGGTGAGCGACCGAGATGTCCTGGAAGAAGGCGCCAGCGCGGTGGGTGATGGCCTTGACCTTGACCACTTCGCGCGGTCGCTCGCCCAGGCTGTAGCCGGTGAATTCGCCGAAAGGCCCTTCCGGCGTGCGCGCGCCGGGAAGGATCTCGGCCTCGATGATGAACTCCGAGTGTGCCGGCACCAGCACGTCCGAGGTCTCGCATTTGACCAGCTCGAGCGGCTCCCGCAAGAGCGCTCCCATGATGGCGCGCTCGTCCTCGTCGATCGACCCGATGGCGAGCGCGCCCAGCGCGATCGCGGGATGCACGCCGATGGCGAAGGCTACCCGCAGAGGCTCGCCGCGTGACTCGGCTATTCGCTGGAACTCCCAGAGATGCTTGCCCGCCGTGAGATGGATGGACGTCTCATCCCGCCCCTTGATCATCAAGCGGTTGTACGCGCAGTTCCAGATCTCGCGCGTGGGATCCTTGGCGAAGGAGATGGCGGCGGTGATGTAGGCGCCCGCGTCGCCCTCGTGGTGGAGGATCTGGGGCAGGTCGTAGAGGTTGATCTTCTCGCCGGTGAGCACCACGTCCTTGCAGGGGCCGGTCTTGACGACCTTCGGCGGGATCGGCTTGTCCATGGCGCGAAGGTAAGTCGCCTGCATCTGGTCCGGCGCCGAGCCCATCGCGAGCGCCAGGCGGGAGCGACTCGCGTGAAGGTTGGTCAGCACCGGGAACTTCGTGCCCTTCATGCGCTCGCAGATCAGCACGGGCCGGCGGCGCTTGGCCTCGCGCTCGAGCTTGACCACCAGCGCCGTCAGCTCGTACGCGGGGTCGAGCTCCTTCGAGATCACGACGATCTCCTCGGGGCGGCTTCGCTTGATCAGGTCCAGGTACGCGGAAAGATCTTGGGCCATCGGTCGCTCCTTCAGTTCAGTTTCGGCATGACCTCGCGCGCGAAGAGCTCGAAGCCGGCGATGTCGTCCTGGTCGAGACTCTGGAGCAGGACGCGCTGGAGCCCGGCCTGCTTCCAGGCCTTGAGATCGGCGACGACACGGTCCGGCGTACCCGCGAGAAAGGATGCCCCGTGCCACGCGGCCTCGTCGGCGGGCAGGGCGGGGAATGCGGCGCGAGCCGCCGCGATGCGCGTGCCGACTTCCGCGGCATCGCGCCCGACCGCGCACGGCACCATGAGCGAGCGCTGAACCGACTCGGGATCGCGGCCAAAGGCGCGGCAGTGCCCGGCCAGCACGGCGCGCTTCTCGGTGAAGGTCGGAACGTCCACGCGCGTCACGTTCCACTCGTCCGCGAACTCGGCGACGATCTTGAGCGTGCGCTTCTCGCCGCGCCCGCCGATGACGATGCGGTAGCGGCCGCTCGCCGGGAGCGGGTAGCTCTCGGCCTTTTCCAGAGGGAAGAGCGGCTGCTTGAGGGTGACGGGCTGGCCCTTCTCGAGCGAGCGAATGAGCCGCGCGCCCGCCTCGAGGCGGTCGAGCCTCTCCTTGACCGTCGGGAATGGCACGCCGAACATCTTGTGCTCGTGCTCGTTCCAGCCCGCGCCGAGACCGAGATCGAGCCGCCCGCCCGAGAGCGTATCGACCGCCGCCGCCATCTTGGCGAGGAGCGCCGGGTGGTAGAAGGTCAGCGGCGAGACCATCGGGCCGAAGCGGATGCGCTTGGTGCGAAGCGCCAGGGCCGTCAGCGACGTCCACGTCTCGAGCGACGGCCGCTTGGACTCGCCGCCGAGCCCAGTGAGGTGATCGGAGCGGCACAGCGACTCGAAGCCCAGGTCCTCGGCCGTCTGCGCCAGCCGAAGCCAGCGCTCCCAGGTCAAGCCTTCCTGCCCTTCAATCATGATCCCGATCTTCATGGCATGATGCCAACCTTCATGAAGGTGCCTCCTCGGCTTGACACCTTACAGCATCCAAGGCCCAATGGGGCCGCCATGTATCGTGACGAGACGACGACGATCAACGGCGTGCGGCTCCACTGGCAGGACTGGGGGCCGCGCGACGCGCCCGCCCTGTTGGCATTGCACGGCCTCACCCAGCAGAGCCACACCTTCGACCGCGTCGCTGAGCGCTTTGCCGGTCGCTATCGAGTGGTCGCGCCCGATTTCAGGGGCCGGGGCGAGAGCGATTGGGCCTTGCCCGAGACCTACGCGCTGCCCCAATATGTGGACGACGTCGTGAAGCTCATGGACGCTCTCGAGATCCCATCTGCGCACTTCCTCGGCACCTCCCTCGGCGGTCTCTGCGGGCTCTCGGTCGGCGCGTTTCATCCACAGCGCGTCTTGAGCCTCGCGTTGAACGACATCGGCCCCGAGATCGACCCGGCGGGAGGCGCGCGCATCGCCGCATACACGGCCGACGTGCCCGCGAATTTCCCGACTCTCGACGCGGCCGTCGACTGGGCGCTCGGCCGCTACGTGTGGCTGCGGCGGCTGCCGCGGCAGCAGGTGACCGAGCAGATGCGGTGGGCCGTGCGCGAGCGAAATGGCGGGTGGCGATTCAAGTTCGATCCGGCCATCGGCCTCGTCCCGCGCCCGTCGCCGGACGTCATGGCCGCGGCCGGCGCGATCTGGTGGAAAGCCCTCGAGACACTGCCGTGCCCGATGCTGCTGGTGCGCGGCGCGGAGAGCGACGTGCTGAGCCGGGAGACAGCCGACGACATGGTGCGCCGCCAGCCGGCTCTCGTGCGCGCGGAGGTGCCCGGCATGGGACACGCGCCGATGCTGTCGGAGCCCGCGGCGGTCGAGGCGCTCGACCGCTTCTACAAGGGCTGATCATGGCGCCGCCGCGCCTGCTCCTGCTGGTGCCGACGACGACCTACCGAACCGAGGACTTCGTGGAAGCGGCGCGCCGCCTCGACGTCGACCTGGTCGTCGCGGCGGAGCGGCTCAATACGCTGGCCGCTGCCCTGCCGGATCATCTCCTCACGCTGCCCTTCGCGGATCCGGCCGCCTCAGCCGCGCTGATGCGCGAATACGCAGCTACTCATCCGGTCGCCGCCGTCGTGCCGGTGGACGACGCGACGACCGTAGTTGGCGCCGCCATCGGCCAGGCCCTGGGACTTCGCGCCAATCCGCTGGCCGCGGTCAGCGCGACGCGGGACAAGCAGGTGATGCGCGAAACGCTGGCGCGGGGAGGAGTGCGCCAGCCGGCTTTCGCGGCGTTCTCTATCGACGATGATCCGGCTGCGATCGCGGCGCGAGCGCGCTACCCGTGCGTGCTCAAGCCGCTCGTGCTCTCGGCGAGCCGCGGCGTCATCCGCGCGGACACCGCGGCCCAGTTCACGGCCGCTTGGTCGCGCATCGCCGCGATCCTGGCCGAGCCCGAGGTGCGCGCGCTGGGTGACGGCGCGTCGAAGATCCTCGTGGAGGACTTCGTGCCGGGCGTCGAGGTCTCGCTCGAAGGAATGCTGACGGAAGGCAATCTCACGACGCTGGCGATCTTCGACAAGCCCGATCCGCTTGACGGGCCGTTCTTCGAGGAGACGATCTACGTCACCCCTTCGCGGCTCCCCAAGGCGGCGCAGGACGCCGTCGTCGCGTGCGCCGCGCAGGCCGCGCGCGCTCTCGGCCTATCGGACGGGCCCATCCATGTCGAGTTGCGGATCAACGACGCAGGGCCCTGGCTCATCGAGCTGGCCGCGCGCTCCATCGGGGGCTTGTGCTCGCGGACCCTCAGCTTCGGCACCGGCATGTCGCTCGAGGAGATCATCCTGCGGCACGCGCTGGGCTGGCCGATCGCGTCATTGGAGCGCGAGCGCCCGGCGGCGGCCGTGATGATGATCCCGATCCCGCGCGGCGGCATTCTCGAAGAGGTGCGCGGGCTCGAGGCCGCGCGGGCCGTTACGGGCATCGAGGACGTCACGATCTCCATCGCCACGGGTCACGCAGTCGTCCCGCTGCCCGAGGGGTCGCGCTATCTGGGCTTCATCTTCTCGCGCGCCCCCACACCCGCCCTGGCCGAGGCCGCGCTGCGCCGCGCGCATGCGCTGCTGGAGTTCGTGATCCGCTAGGCGGCTCAGTCGCAAGGGCCGGGCGGCATGTGATAACGTCAAGCGTGCTCAGGTGTGAGAAGGGCTTCAATTCGCGGCTCAAGGGCGCGCCGCTCGGGCGGCTGGCGCGGTCCCGCTGAGCGCTGTGGCGGCGGGGACGGGCCAGCACGGCAGCGGAGGACGGGCCGTGTTTGGCGAGTACGACGCGAAGAGCTTTTTCGACGAAGTGTTCGAGCCCGACGGGTCGGTCCGCCCGCACTACACCGACATCGTCAAGCGCATCCAGTCATTGTCCCCCGTCGAGTTCGGCCGCCGGCGCGCGCTGGCGGACCTCACGTTCCGGAACCAGGGCATTACGTTCACCGTCTACGGGGACGAATCCGGCACCGAACGCACCTTCCCCTTCGACCTCTTCCCGCGAGTGATCCCGGCGGCGGAGTGGGCACTGATCGAAGCAGGCCTGGGCCAGCGGGTGCGCGCGCTGAACATGTTTCTCCGCGACGTCTACCACGAGGCGAAGATCCTCGACGACGGCGTGATCCCGAGGTCGCTCGTGCTCGGCAACCCGGCCTTCCGGCGCGAGGTCCACGGCATCGACCTGCCGCACGACGTGTACACGCACGTGGCCGGCATCGACATCATCCGCGGGGACGACGGGCAGTACGTGGTGCTCGAGGACAACCTGCGAACGCCGAGCGGGGTCAGCTACATGCTGGCCAACCGGATGGTCATGACGCGCACGTTTCCGGGGCTCTTCGAAGGGCGCGGCGTCCGCCCGATCCAGCACTACACGACGGCGCTGCTCGAGATGCTGCGGAGCCTGTCCCCGCGGGATCATACCGACCCGACCATCGTCCTGCTCACGCCGGGGCTCTACAACAGTGCCTACTTCGAGCACGCCTTCCTCGCGCAGCAGATGGGCATCGAGCTGTGCGAGGGCAGGGATCTCTACGTCGAGGACCGCCGTGTCTGGATGCGGACCACGCAGGGCCGCCAGCAGGTGGACGTCATCTACCGGCGCATCGACGATGACTTCCTGGATCCCGCCGTGTTCCGCGCCGAGTCGACGCTGGGCGTCCCGGGGCTGCTCCAGGTGTACCGGCAGGGCCGCGTGGCGCTCGCGAACGCGGTCGGCACCGGGGTCGCCGACGACAAGGCCATGTACAGCTACGTGCCGGCCATGATCGACTATTACCTGCATCAGGCGCCGATCCTGCCGAACGTGGCGACGTATCTCGGCACCGATCCGGATGGGCTCGCCTACATGCTCGACAACGCGGACAAGCTCGTCATCAAGGCGGTGGGACAGTCCGGCGGCTACGGCATGCTAATCGGCCCCGAGTCCACGGCCGCGCAGCGGGACGCCTTCGTCTCGATGGTGCGCAGCGCCCCGGGCAACTACATCGCCCAGCCCGTCGTCGCCCTCGGGCGGCATCCGTCGTTCTACTCCGACACGTCCTGCTTCGAGCCCTGTCACATCGACCTGCGGCCCTACGTGCTGGTCGGCGAGGACATCACCGTGGTGCCCGGCGGGCTCACGCGCGTGGCGCTCAAGCGGGGATCGCTCGTGGTCAATTCCTCCCAGGGCGGCGGCTCCAAGGACACGTGGGTGCTCTCGGACGCGGGGCCGGGCTGATGCTGAGCAGAATCGGCGAGAACCTGTACTGGATCGGCAGGTACATGGAGCGGGTGGAGAACACCGCGCGGCTGCTCGACGTCAACTACTACGCGATCATGGAAGCGCCGGTGGTCGCCGGGGCCAAAGGCATCGTCACCGAGCAGTGGGCGCCGCTGCTGGCGCTCACGGGTGACGAAGACGCGTTCCGCGAGCAGTTCGACCGGGCGGACGGCCGGACGGTGCCCGAGTGGCTCGCCTTCCACCTGCAGAACTCATCGAGCATCCGCTCGAGTCTCGGCAGGGCGCGCGAGGACGCGCGGGGCCTCCGCGACCGCATCAGCCTCGAGATGTGGGAGACGCTCAACCGGGCGTACCTCTCGCTCTGCTTTTCGACCGAGCGCATCCTCGACGAGGACGGCCTGCACGACTACTGCGTGGCCGCGCGCGAGTCGAGCCACCTCTTCTTCGGCATCGCCCACGCGACGCTGCCGAGGGATCTCGGCTGGTACTTCCTGCTCGCCGGCCAGCACCTCGAGAGGGCCGACAACGTGCTGCGCCTGCTCCAGGTCCGCCAGCGGCAGGGAGCGGGCATGGAGCCCGTCGCACGCGGGCTCGAGAACCATCGCGGCATGGCGCTGCTCAAGAGCGTCTCGGCCTACGAGGCATTCCGCAAGCGGCATCACGCGGCGCTGGAGGGACGGCGGATCGCGGCCTTCCTGCTGCTCGACCCCGACTTCCCCCGGAGCGTGCGCCACAACCTGGCCGCGCTCCACGCGACGCTCGGAAGCATCGCGCGCCTCAATCCGGGGACGGCCGATTCGGCGATGCGACAGGCGGGGTGGCTGGCGGCACGCCTCGAATACCTGCCGGGCGTGGAACCAATCCTCGACAGCAAGGAACCGGGCCTCGAGACGCTCCTCGAGGAAGTCGCCGCGGTGTCGGACGCGATCAGCGCGACCTACTTCGGGGTCAAGGGGACGCACGAGCCCAGCCCGATGCGTGGGGAGTCGGCGTCGTGACCGTAGCGACCGGTGCTCCCGTGCACCTCAAGGTCGCGCATCTGACCGAGTACCGCTACCCGGAGCCCGCGTGGGACTCCTTCAACGAGGTGCGGCTCTTCCCCGTCGACGACCACTGCCAGAGCCTCCTGTCGTTCGCCCTCGAACTCTCGCCGGACGCCACCGTGCGAAGCCACGACGACTACTACGGCAACCGCGTGCACCAGTTCCACATCCCGGAAGCGCACCGGAAGCTGGTCATCCAGTCCCGCTCGAGCGTCGTGACGTATCCTCGGCCGGCGCCCATCCCGGTCTCGGCCGACAGCCTGCCGGAGCTGCGGCCGCGATTCTTCGAGTTCCTGGCGCCCACGCGGCGCGTCCCTCTCGATCAGGATTGGGCCGCGTCGATGCGGGCCCCGGTGCTGTCTCCCGACGGCGATCTCGTGGACTACCTGTCCACGCTCACCCGGCACCTGCACGGATTCTTCACCTACCGCCAAGAAGTGACCAAGATCGACACGCCCATCGAAGACTTCGTCCGCGCGGGCGTCGGCGTCTGCCAGGATTACACGCACGCGATGCTCGCGCTGTGCCGCATGCTCGGCATCCCCGCCCGCTACGCCAGCGGCTATCTCGAGACGACGCCGGGGCGCACCCTCGGCTCCGATGCATCGCATGCCTGGGTCGAGGCCTACCTGCCTGGCAGCGGTTGGGTGGGCTTCGATCCCACCAATGGGACGATCGTGGGGCAGACCTACGTCAAGGTCGGGCACGGCCGCGACTACGACGACGTGCCGCCCGTCAAGGGCCTCCGCCGCGGCGGCGGTACCGACAGCCTCCGCGTGGCCGTCACCGTCCGGCGCGAGGCTTCACCCGGCGAGTCCGCGTCGGCGTCGACCGCCTAGCGGGCAGCGGCCGGCCCTGCGCTGAAGCGCGGCACTCGCGTGCACAGCCGCGAAGCAGCCGGCCCCGGAAGCGCCTTCGGGTTAGTCATCAGAATGTAGTCCTGTCGCGTAAGTTGCGATGTCTTCGCCCCTCCGTGCCTGGCACACGCGTTGCACTCCATAGCCGAAAGCTTCCTTCGGAGCGGCTCGCCGACTGTGACGACCGGTCGCAGCCAATTCACGGCTGCGTAACGACAGCGGGCGCACGATGGAAGCGGCGTCGGCGAAGAAAGCGACGGAGAGTCAAACAGGGAAGGGGTAAGCCATGGTCGATTGGTGGACCGAGACCGAGCACGCGATAGTCGAAAGCCTTGGAAGCAACGGACCGATGAGCCCCGAGGATCTGGCTCAGCATCTCGGCATCTCCGAGAGCGAGACGATCGCCTTTCTGTGCATGCTTGCGCGCGAGAAGAAGCTGCGCATCCGTCTCGTGGGTCTCTGCGAGACGCGGCCAAGCGCTCCGTCTCCCGGATCGGCCCGCGTGCGCGCGAAGGGTTCGGGGCAGCGGCTTTCGGCCTACGTCGGAGGAGACTGACGCGTGGCGCAGCGCCTGGCGTTGATCGCCCACGACAACAAGAAGGTGGATTTCGTCGCATGGGCGACCTACAACAGGGAGACGCTGGCCCAGTTCGACCTGGTCGCGACGCGTCACACGGCGCGCCTCGTCCGGGACAAGGTGGGTCTCGAGATCGCCGAGCTCCTGAGTGGGCCCGAAGGCGGCGACGCCCAGATCGCGGCGCTCGTGGCCACGGGCGCCGTCGACGCGGTGTTCTTCTTCGTGGATCCGCTGTGGGCGCAGCCGCATGACCCTGATATCCGCGCCTTGCTTCGCGTGTGCAATGTCCACAACGTGCCGCTCGCGACCAACCTCGGCACGGCGGATTTGATCATCACGGCGCTCTACCCTGAGATGGCGGGCCCACAAGGCTCGCGAGATCCTGACCCGCAATGACGCGCTTGTCTTTGTTAGACTCCCGTCCGGGAGAGCCGACATGGAGCTGGCGATTTTTGCGCGATTTCACGCGCGGCCCGGCAGCGAGGGCGCCGTGGCGGAGGCCATCCTCGACAACCTCGCGCCCACGCGCGGGGAAGAGGGCTGCCTGAGCATTCACGCCTTCCGGTCGACCCGCGACCCGCTGCTCTTCTACATCCATTCGCGCTGGACGGGCGAAGCGGCCTTCGAGCTTCACGCGGGCCTCCCGCACACGGTGCGGTTCCTCGCGCGCGTCCACCCGCTCATCGATCACCCGCTCGACGTCACCCGCGCGGAGCAGATCGGCTAGGATCGGCCCGGGGAGATGTCTCAGCGGACGACGCCGGCCTGGCGGGGCAGGAAGAGCGTGATCTCGGGAAACAGGATGAGGAGCATGAGGCCGACGAAGAGCGACAGGAGATAAGGCCAGTACGCCTTGAAGTGCTGGCCGACGGTGATGTTGGCGAAGCGGAGCGCCATCAGGAGCCCCACGCCGATCGGCGGCAGGAACAGGCCGATGCCCACGGCGGCGGTCAGCACGATGTTGAAGTGCACCGGGTGGATGCCGATCTGCTTCGCGATCGGGTAGACGACGGGCACGAGCACCACGGCCGCCGGCAGTCCCTCGAGCACCATGCCGAACATGATCACGATCAGGCTCACGGCCAGGAGGAAGAGCCACGGCGTCCCCTGGAGCGGGCCCAGCATCTCTCCCAGCATCCGCGGGACGCCCAGCATGCCCATGAGGAACTGGTAGATGCTCGCGACAGCGAGGAGAAAGATGACAGCCGCCGTGAGGAGCGCGCTCTCGTACACCAGCCCCAGCATCTCGCGCAACGACACGTTCTTGTAGTAGAAGAGCGCCGCCGCCATCGCGTAGGCGGCGACGAGCGCCCCCGCCTCCGTGGCGGTGAACACGCCGAAGAAGAACCCGAGCACGATGACGATCGGCACCACCAGCGGCACCAGCGACGCTTTCCCCGCGTGCAGGAAGCGCGGCCACGTCGGTCGCACGTCCTTGGGCCAGCCGAGGCGGTGCGCCTGGATGAAGATCACCGTCATCAGGCACGCGGCCGTCACCGCCGCCGGGATGAAGCCGCCGAGGAAGATCCCGACGACGGAAGTGTCCGTGATCTGCGCGAGCACGATCATGAAGATGGCGGGCGGCACCAGGATGCCCATCGCCGTGGCGGAGGCGACGAGCGACACCGCGTGCTCCGGCTTGTAGCCCGCGCGCAGCATCGGCGGCGTCATCATGGAGCCGATGGCCGAGACGTCCGCGATGGTCGAGCCCGAGATGCCCGAGAAGAAATATTCGGCGAGCACCACCGACATGCCGAGCCCGCCCCGGACCCAGCCCACGAGGACCCTCGCCAGGTCCACGAGCGCGTAGGACATCCCGCAGCGCTCCATGAGGTTGCCGGCGAAGACGAACGTCGGGATCGCGAGCAGGACCCAGTGCTGGGTGCCGGCCACGAGGCTCGACGGCAGCTTCTGCAGGGAGAAGTTGCCGATCAGGAGCCCGAGGAAGCCCGAGAGGCCCAGCGCGAAGACGATGGGCATGGACAGCGCCGCCAGCACGATGAACGAGACGCCGACGGCGCCGAAGAGCACGCTAGCGGTGCTCCGCCGCTGGAGCCGGCATGGCGGGCCAGCGGCCGCGCCAGCCGTCGGCGATGGAGGCCACGCTGTAGATCACGATCAGCACGCCGCCGGCCACCGACGAGAGGTAGAGCCAGCGCAGGTTGAGATCGAGAGCCGGCGAGAAGGACTGGCTGTTGAGCTCGGCCACCTGCCAGCCGTAGACCGCCACCAGCGCGCCGAACCCCGCGATGAGGAGGTAGTGCGCTGTGAATACCGCCCGGCGCAATCCGGCCGGGAGGTGATCGGTGATCATCTGCACCGAGAAGTGAACCCCGCGGCGGATCCCGATGGCCGCGCCGACGAAGGACATCCAGGCGAGACAGAGCTCGCCGATCTCCTCGACCCAGAAGAACCGGATGGTCGGCAAATTGAAGAAGGCGGAGACCTGCGTCATGACATACCGGAGAAACACCCCCGCCAGCATGTCCGCGACCGCGACCAGCATCAACACCGTGACGAAGACGGGCGGGATGGCGGCGATGAAGCGAGCGGCCGGTCTCATGACGCGGGATCGTAGACCGCGCCGCGATCCGTCGTCAAGGCGCGATCGGCGCCGGCTCGAGAACGGGCTTGACTTCGTGGGGCGAATTACGCCGTATAGGGGCGTCCGGGCCGGCCTCGGGCCGGCCGCACACGCGCTGACGCGTCGTCCCACGAGAGGGGGCCCCATGCGAGGACTGTTCCGCGGCTTGTCGGCCATCGCGCTCATCACCGCCGTCGCCGTCGCCGGTGACGTCACGTCCGTCTCCAGCCAGACCAAGCCTGCGCCCAGGAAGCTCGACATCGGCTATCTCCTGGCGCCGCCGGAATCGGGCGCCGTCGGGTGCAAGTACATGGCGGAGGAGGTCACGCGGCGTTCCAACGGCGCGATCAACATGATCTTCCACGGCGGGACGCTGCTGAACAAGGAGCTCGAGATCATGGACGCCGTGAAGTCGGGCAATGTCGCCATCGGCAGCCCGGCCGGCGCCGCCTCGACCGTGTTCCCCGAGATGGGGGTCTTCCTGACGCCATATCTCGTGCGCGACTACCAGCACGCCTACGCGATGTTCAATGGTCAGATCGGCAAGGAGCTCGACGAGACGTTCCAGAAGAAGTACAAGGTCAAGGTCCTGTTCTTCTACGACTATGGCTTTCGCCACTTCTGGAACAGCAAGCGCCCTATCAACACGCCGGCCGACCTGAAGGGGCTCAAGATGCGCGTCCAGCAGGGGCGCGTGTTCGCCGATACCGTGAACGGCCTCGGCGCCAGCGCCGTCCCCATGCCGTTCGGCGAGGTCATTCCCGCCGCCCAGCAGGGCGTCATCGACGGCGCCGACCTGCCGATCGTCAACATCAACGCGCTCAAGATCTACGAGGTGTCGAAGTACACTTCGATGACCTACCACAACTACGGGCCGAGCGTGCTCGTGATGAACCTCGAGATCTGGAAGAGTCTTCCGGCAGACCAGCAGAAGCTCATCCTGGACGTCGGCATGGAAGCGCAGAAGAAGATACGCGAGGCGACCGAGAGCGTGGACAACTTCGCCAAGGCCAAGGAGATCCTCGAGGCCAAGGGCATGAAGGTCAACCAGGCCGACGTCGCCTCGTTCCGCAAGGTCGCCGAAGAGAAGATTTGGCCCCCGTACAAACAGCAGTACGCCGAGATCTGGGACAAGATCGTCAACACCAAGTAGCCAAGAGCGCGCGCTGAGGTACCCGGGAGTCCAGCAGCCTGCTAGAGCAGGGGAGCGGGCGCCCGGCGCAGCGCCTGCCACTGGGCCGCGTCGTGCCCGTAGATCACGGTGACGCCTTGGCGATCCCGGAGATCGCGCAGCCTGCCGAGCGATCGCGACATTTCCTCCGGGTCCCAGAGCGTATTGGGCAGCACGTCCCGGTCCATGTTCTCCTGCGTGTAGCAGGCGTCCGCGGTCAGCGCGAGCTGCGCGCCCTTGCCCGCGCGCACGACCACCGACTGGTGTCCGGGCGTGTGCCCGTACGTCGGGATGAGGATCAGCTGGCCGTCTCCGAAGACATCGTGCTCGCCGTCTATCAGCTGGTAGTCGAGGGGAAGATCGAAGTCGATGGGGCTCGGGCTGTACCGCATCCGGGCGCCGGCCATCACCTGGCGCGCCGCCTCCATCTCGGGGCGCTGGACGAGGAAGGTCGAGCGTGGGAAGAACTCGTTGCCGCCGCAGTGGTCGAAGTGAAAGTGCGAGTTGACCACGTAGCGGACGTCGGCTGGCCCGAGGCCGAGCAATGCCAGCTGGCTCACCACCTCGTCGCTCGGAGCCGACCGCAGGCGGAAGAGACCCGCGCGCCGCTCGCCCAGTCGTCCGACCGGGTCGGCGAGAGCCTGGCGGTGCACGCCCGTGTCGACGAGGACGTTGCCGCGCGGATGCGCGATCAGGAAACAGATGACCGGGATGGTCATGCGGCGCCCGGGAGCGACGTCGCAGAAGAACCCGCTCAGGTCGAGATCGATGAGGCCGCCACACAGCGCGTAGACGTTCAGCATGGCGCTTCTCAGGCCCGCAGCCGCGGATCGAGAGCGTCGCGCACCGCGTCCCCGACGAAATTCAAGCCGACGACGGTCACGAAGAGCGCCGCGCCGGGGCCGAAGACGATCCAGGGCGCTTGCTGGAGATAGCCGCGGCCGGCATTGATCATGCTGCCCCACGAGGCCGCGGGGGGCTGGACCCCGAGCCCGAGAAAGGACAGCGAGGCCTCTGCCAGGATGGCGAAGGCGACGCTCAGCGAGGCCTGGATCACGATGGGCCCCGTCGCGTTCGGAAAGACGTGACGGCAGGCGATTCGCCATCCCGGGGCGCCCAGCGCCCGCGCCGCCTCGACGTAGTCGCGCGAGGTGATGGTCAGCACCTGCCCTCGCATCAGGCGGGCGAAGGTGGGAGTGTACACGACGCCCAGTGCAATGACGACGCCGCCGAGCCCCGCGCCAAGGACGGCGCCGAGCGCCAGCGCCAGCACCAGGGGAGGAAATGACAGCACGGCATCCATGAGGCGCATGACCAGTCCGTCGGCTTGGCCGCCCGCGTAGCCCGCGAGGAGCCCCAGGAGCCCGCCCGCCAGCACCGCGATGGCCACGGAGCCGAAGCCCGCCACCAGCGAGACGCGGGTGCCCCAGATCACCCGCGCGAGCACGTCGCGACCGACATTGTCCGTCCCCAGGAGGTGAGCCGGGCCCGGCTGGGCCAGCGCATTGCCGAGATCCTGCTTGAGCGGATCGTACGGAGAGACAACGGGCGCCAGGATCGCAACCGCCACGGCCGCCAGCATCACCGCGACGCCCAACGGCGCCAGTCGCGCGCCGGCGGCCCGCCGCAGCATCCGCCATCGCCGAGCGCGGACCGGCCGCGCCGCCGCCGGCTGGGCGATGGCCGCGGGCTCAGCGATACCGGATCCGCGGGTCGATCCAGCCATAGAGGAGGTCCACCAGCAGATTGCTCAGGATGAAGCCGACCGCGATGAGCAGCACGACCCCCTGCACGAGCGGGTAGTCGCGCGCGAAGACCGCGTCCACCACGAGACGGCCGACGCCCGGGAGGGCAAAAACATACTCCGTGATCACCGCCCCGCCGATCAACGTGCCGAGCTGAAGACCCAGCACCGTGACGACGGGGATCAGGGCGTTCTTGAGGACGTGGCCGCGGATGACCTGCCACTCCGTCAGCCCCTTGGCGCGGGCGGTGCGGACGTAGTCCTCCGACAGCGCGTCGAGCATGCTGGACCGAAGCGTGCGCGTGATCACGGCCGCGAGCGCCAGCCCGAGCGTGACGGCCGGCAGCACCAGCGAGCGGAGCCCCGGCAGGAATTCTTCCGCCGGATCCGTATAGCCAGAGATCGGCAGCCAGCGGAGCTTCACGCCGAAGAAGAAGATCAGCAGGAGGGCCAGCAGGAAGTTCGGCATGCAGATACCGAACAGCGCGAACGAGGTGCCGAAGCGGTCGACGGAGGTATTGCGCCGGGCGGCCGACAAAATTCCGATCGGCGTGGCCACCAGGAGCGAGATCCCCATTGCCAGGCCCGCGAGCTGCAGGCTCGGGCGGATGCGGCGGCCGACGTTTTCGATCACCGGCTCGCGATTCCGGATCGAGCGCCCGAGGTCACCGTGCAGGATCCGTCCCATCCACGCCGCGTACTGAAGGTAGAGCGGCCGGTCGAGCCCCAGCTCGGCCCGGAGATTCGCCTTCACGGAGGCGTCGACCGACTCGGCCATCATGACGTCGACCGGATCGCCGGGCGTGAGATGGATCAGCGCGAACACGCCGCCCGTTACGAGCAGCAGGACGGGAATCGTCGCGAGGAGGCGGCGGAGGACCAGGCGGCCCACGGCGGAGACCGGCCAGCGCGCCTACTTCAACCAGACGGTCCTGAAGCGCATCATCCCGTCCGGAATCGGCTCGTAGCCCTGCACCCGCGGGCTGAAGGCCTTCGGCTCGATCGGGTGCACGATGAAGATCATCGGCAGCTCCTCCTGCAGGATCTTCGTCACCTGGCTGTAGAGCTTTTTCCGCTCAGGCTGGGCGGAGACCTCTCGCGTCTTGTCGAGCAGCGCGTCGAGCTGCGGGTTGGAGATGCCCGACCAGTTCAGCGAAGTGCCCGGGGTCGTCCTGTAGAACTGGTAGATGTTGCCGTCGGGGTCGGGCCGGCCGGACCACTGGTAGCTGATCATGTCGAAGTTCCTGGTGTTGCCGTCCGAGAGCTGGGTCGCGGCGTCGACCAGCTTGACCTTCATGCTGATCCCGGCCTCGGCGAGCTGGGCCTGGATCACCTCGGCCTCCTGGACGTTGATCGGAATATTGGTCGTGGTCATCGTGAAGGCGAAGCCGCCGGGCTTGCCCCCCTCGGCCAGCTTGGCCTTGGCCCGGGCCAGGTCGCGCTTGATAGGCTTCTGCGTGTTGTCGTACGCCCAGCTCGTGGGCGGAATGGGGCCGTTCGACGGCACGCCGACGTTCAGCCACACGCCCTTGACGATCTGCTCGAGGTCGATCGCGTAGGCCACCGCGTGGCGCAGCGCCTTGTTGTCGAAGGGCGGACGCGTCTGGTTGAGCTGATAGGCGAACGAGGCGAGCGAGGGCACATCGAGCACGACCGCGTTCTTGTCGGCCTTGACCGCCGCGACGTCGCGCGGCTGCACATAGTCGATGACGTCGATCTCGCCGGCCTGCAGGCTCTGGAGCTTGACCGTGTCGTCGGGAATCGGACGGTAGCGGATGCGGTCCAGGTAGGGGCCGCCCTGCTTGTTCCAGTAGCCGTCGTTCCGCTTGATCAGGAGGTGATCGTCCTTCACCCACTCGACGAACTCGAAGGGTCCGGTCCCGGCGCCCTTGGCGTTGCGCTCGAGCTCCGGCCCCCGCTCCTGGGCGGTCTTGGGCGAGACCATCATGCCGGCGCGATCGGTCAGCGTGGCCAGGAGGGCGGCGTCCGGACGCTTGAGATTAATCTTGATCGTGTAGGGATCGACCGCGTCGACCGACTCGATGCTGGCGACCTCTCCCTTGCGCACGGACTTGGGCTCGGTCTTCATGCGGCTGAAGTTGAACTTCGCGGCCTCGGCGTTGAAGTCGGTCCCGTCGTGGAACTTGACGCCCCGGCGGAGCTTCATGACGAGCGTCTTCGGGTCGGGCTGCTGCCAGGACTCGGCCAGGCCCGGCTTGATGCCGAGCGAGGTGTCGAGGACCAGCAGCGGCTCGTAGATATTGTGGTAGATCTGGCGATCGACCTTGCTCCCGGAGAGATGCGGGTCCATCGTGGCGGCTTCGACGTAGAACCCGACTCGGAGCGTGCCGCCCTTTTTCGGAGCCCCGGCCTGGGACGCCGCGGGCTGTGCGAGCGCGACCGACGCCGCCTGCGGGCCGACGGTCACGGCTTGAGCCAGGCCGCCCGAGGCGAGCGCGCAGAGGCGTAGGAAATTGCGGCGGGAGACGAATCGGCCGTTCACGTCGGGCGCGGGAGCCGCCATGGCGGTTCCTCCTTTTGACTCTCGAGTGGCTCTGGGTCTCGCGTGAGGTCTCGGGGCCGGCTCTGGCCAAGACGGAGGCAGCGGAGCCCCGTCGTTCGCGGGAAATTCGCCAGAGTATGAAAGAGGGGTCCAGTCCTGTCAAGCCGTCCCGCGGGTTTGCGGTCGCCGCGCGCCTGGTCTATTCTTCTGCCCCATGGCACAGCCGGTGAAGTGGCCCGACGGGGCCCGCTGCGCGATCATGATGACGTTCGATCTCGACGGCGAAACCCCGTGGATTCACCGGGATCCTGCGCTCGCGGAGCGGCCGCTGCACATGTCCATGGGCGCCTACGGCCCGAAGACGGGAATGCCGCGGATCCTCGACGCGCTCGACCGGCACGGCATCAAGACCTGCATCTTCATCCCGGGCTGGATCGTCGAGCGCTACCCGGCGCTCTGCGAGGACATCGTGCGCCGGGGGCACGAGGTCGGCCATCACGGCTACCTGCACGAAAAGCCCTTCTTCCTCAAGGACCGCGACGAGGAAGAAGAGCTGCTCGTGAAGAGCCTCGACATCTTCAAGAAGATCCTCGGCGTGAAGCCGCTCGGATCGCGCTCGCCCTCCGCGGATCCGAGCCCGCACACCATGGAGCTCCTCAAGAAGCACGGCTTCGTCTATCACAGCAATGCGCTTGACACGGACCTGCCGTACTGCCACGAGACGAAGGAGGGTCCCCTCGTCGAGTTCCCCACCGCCTGGTGTAACAACGACGCGCCGTTCTTCCTCTTCAGCTCCGTTCCCCCGGTCGGCAACGGGATCTGGAGCCAGGAAGACGTCTGGGAGATCTGGTCGGAGGAATTCGAAGGCATGTACGCCGAGGGCGGATTTTTCAACTGGCTCGGCCACCCGCAGGTCGTGGGCAGGCCGTCGCGCATGCGCATGGTCGAGCGGCTGATCCAGCGGATCTTGAGCAAGACCGATGCGGGCGGCAAGACGGACGTCTGGTGGCCGCGGCCGATCGACATCGCCCGGTTCTGGCTCGAGAAGAGCCCGGGCCGCGCGGCTCCGTGATGGGCGACGGGCGGCTCGCCGGCCGCGCCGCGCTGATCACGGGCGCCAGCCGCGGCTTCGGCCGCGCGATCGCGCTGGCCTTCGCGCGCGAGGGCGCCCGGATCGCCGCCAACTACCTCACGAGCCGCCCCGAGGCCGATAGCTTGGTCGCCGAAGCCGAAGGCCTCGGCGCCGAGGCCTTCGCGCTGCAGGGCGACGTCTCGCGCGAGGACGACGCGCGCGCGCTCGTGGCTTCCACGCTCGACCGCTTCGGCCGGCTGGACATCCTGGTGAACAATGCCGGCGTCATGGTGCGCGGGCCGCTTCTCGTGGTACGCATGGACGCGTACCGGCGCATGGTCGATATCAACGTGACGGGCACGCTGCTCTGCAGCAGGTGGGCGCTGCCGCCCATGATCGAGCGCGGCTATGGCCGCATCATCAATCTCTCTTCCCAGCTGGCCCAGCGGGCCGTGGGCGGCGGCGGCTTTGCCGCGTATGCCGCGACCAAGGGCGCCATCGAGTCGCTGACGCGGGCACTGGCCGCCGAGGCCGGAGGGCACGGCGTCACCGTGAACGCCATCGCGCCCGGCGGCATCGAGACCGACATGAGCCGCGACGTGATGACCCCGGAGTACCGCGCGCGAAGACTCGCCGAGCTGCCGCTCCGGCGCTTCGGCAGCGTGGACGACGTCGCCTATGCCGCGCTGGTGCTGGCGGCCGACGAAGCCGGATACCTGACCGGGCAAATCCTCCACCCGAGCGGCGGCTGGGTAACGGGTTGACCATGCGCTATCGCTGGCCCGCAGGCAAGCAGTGCGCCGTCGTGCTCTCCTTCGACTTCGACGCCGAGTCCGGCTTTCTCTTCCGCGAGCCCGAGAAGGCCCGGCGGAGCCTGGGCGACCTCGAGGAGCGCCGCTTTGGGCCGCGGGTCGGCGTGGACAGGATCCTCCGCCTGCTCGACCGGCTGAAGCTTCGCGCGAGCTTTTACATTCCCGGCTGGACGGTTGAGCATCACCCGGCTCCCTCGAAGCGGATCCGCGACGCGGGGCACGAGATCGGCGCCCACGGCAACATGCACGAGGCCGTGGGCTTTCTCGACGCCGCGCAGGAGGAAGCGATCATGCAGCAGCAGCTCGCCATCCTGCGCGACGGGCTCGGCGTGACTCCGGCGGGGTACCGATCGCCGTCGTGGGACGTCAACGTGTGGACGCCCGGCATTCTCAAGCGCCACGGCTTCTTCTACGACACGTCGCTCATGGGCAACGACATCCCCTACGAGATCGAGAGCGAGGATGGGCCGCTCGTTGAAGTCCCCGTGCAATGGCTGCTCGACGACGCGCCGCTCTTCCGCCACGTGTACGGGTCCACGAACGCGATCGCCGATCCCGGCCGGGTCCTGCAGATGTGGAGCAAGGAGTTCGCGGGCATGCACGCCGAGAACGGCTGCTTCGTCCTGACCTGCCACCCCTTCGTGAGCGGGAGGGCCTCGCGCATCGCGCTGCTGGAAGACCTCGTGACCTACATGCGCCGGTTCCGCGGCGTCTGGTTCACGACCTGCGAGGAGGTCGCGCGCTGGCACGCGAGCGGGCAGGACGGTGTGGCGGCCGGCCGCGGCCAGTCCGCGCAACGGACGCGAAAGCCCGCGCGCGGTCGGACACGCCGCGCCACTGCCGTTTGACGCCTCACTCAAAGTCTGTCAGGATCGCCGCACTCCGGGACACAGGATCGAGCAGGACAAGGGGGGAAGCTCAATGACGAAGCTTTGGCACAGGCTGCGGACAGGCACGCTCCGGTCCCGCCTCATGATCACCTTTCTGGCGGGAGCGCTCACCTGCGTGGTCGCGGCTGGGGCGCTCGCGCAGGCGAGCAAGACCGGCCTGATCGGCAAGCTCGAAGGTCCGGAGGTCGTTACCGACGCGGCGAAGCAGCCCAAGACCTTCAACGAGGCCCCGCAGCTCGCCGCGCTGGTCAAGGCGGGCAAGCTCCCGCCGGTGGCCGAGCGCATCGGGCAGGATCCGCTGGTCATCAAGCCGCTCCAGTCCATTGGCAAGTACGGCGGCACGTTGCGCGCCGGCTTCACGGGCCCGGCGGATTTCTGGAACGGATACCGGTGCTGCTCGGGACCTGATCACCTCATGTTCTGGGACTACACGGGCGACAAGGTCCTGCCGAATCTTGCCAAGGGCCTCGAGATGCAGGACGGCGGCAAAGCGTGGCTCCTGCACCTGCGTCGTGGCATGAAGTGGAGCGACGGCAAGCCGTTCACAGCCGACGACTTCGTGTTCTGGTTCGAGGACATCTACCGGAACAAGGATCTCGTGCCGACGCCGTCGGCAACCCTGGCCATCAACGGCAAGCAGGGCGTGATCGAGAAGGTCGACACCTACACGGTGCGCTACAAGTTCCCCGAGCCATACTTCATGCTCCCCGACGTGCTGGCCGGCTCGACCGAGCTCGCGGGCCAGATGTGGGGCTATCGCGCGCTGGGCGGCTTCGCGCCCGCCCACTACCTGAAGCAGTTCCTTCCGAAGTACGCGGGACAAGCCGAGGTCGACAAGAAGGCGAAAGACGCGAAGTTCGACAGCTGGGTGCGCCTCTTCCTCAGCCGGAACGACTGGGCGGTCAACCCGGATCTCCCGGTGCTGTCGCCGTGGAAGACGGTGACGCCGATCAACACGCCGACGTGGACGCTCGAGCGCAACCAGTACAGCGTCTTCGTCGACACGGCGGGGAATCAGCTCCCGTACATCGATCGAGTGGTGCTGACGCTGGCGGAAAACCTGGAAGTGCTGAACCTGCGCGCGATCGCCGGCGAGTACGACTACGCGTCGCGGCACGTCGACCTCGGCAAGCTGCCCGTCTTCATCGAGAACCAGCAGAAGGGCAACTACAAGGTCCACCTGGATCCCGGCGACTATTGCGACCTCATCATCAAATTCAACCTGAACTACGACGCCGACCCGGAGATCGGGAAGCTGTTCAACACCGCCGACTTCCGGCGCGCGCTCTCGCTCGGCATCGACCGGGATCAGATCAACGAAACGTTCTGGCTCGGCACGGGCACGCCGGGCTCCGTCGTGCCCGTGGACAGCAACAAGTACAACCCCGGGCCGCAGTACCGGAAGCTGTGGGCGACACTCGACATCAAGAAGGCCAACGAGATGCTCGACAAGATCGGGCTGGCCAAGAAAGACGCGGAGGGCTACCGCCTGCGCGCCGACGGCAAGGGCCGGCTGCGGATCGAGATCATGACCCTCGGCGGCCAGTTCGTGCAGTACACGCAGATCTCCGAGATGATCCGCGAGCAGTGGAAGAAGATCGGCATCGATCTGAAGGTCCAGGAGGTGGAGCGCAGCCTCGCGCTCAAGCGCACGGCCGCGAACGAGCAGCAGCTCGGCGCATGGAACAACGACGGCAGCGAACACCTCTTCACCTTCCCGCTGCACGTGTTCCCCTTCGAGATCGATGCCGTCGCCTCCTCGGGGCCGCTCTACGCGAAGTGGTTCCAGTCCGGCGGCACGCAGGGCAAGGAGCCGGATCCGAAGATGAAGGAGCTGATGGAGAAGTGGAGGAAGGCCTTCGGCGTGCCGGAGAAAGAGCGCATCCAGCTCGGCAAGGACATCTGGAGGATCGCGGCCGAGGAGGTTTACATTATCGGCGTGATCGGCCAAGGCCCGGCGGCGATGGGTGTCCGCGTCGTCAAGAACAACATGGGCAACATCCCGTCGCGCATGTACAACAGCCCGGACGGCAAGACGCCGGGCATCTCGCGACCGGCGACGTTCTACTACAAGAACTAGGTCCCCCAGGCCCTGCCCTCTCCCCGCCGGGGAGAGGGCAGGGCCTCGGTAAACTGACTCGCCATGCTGGCATACATCGGCCGCCGCGCCATCCTCGCGATCTTCACGGTCTGGGCGATCTCCGTCCTGTCCTTCGCGATCATCCAGCTCCCTCCTGGCGACTACGTCACGTCCTACATCGCGCAGATGGCCTCCATGGGCAGCGTCGTCTCCGACGAGGAGGCGCAGAATCTCCGCATCCAGTACGGCCTCGGGCAGCCCATCTACGTGCAGTACTTCAAGTGGATGAAGCTGGTCGTGCAGGGCAATTTCGGCATGTCGATGGAGTGGCGCCGCCCCGTCACCGAGGTGATCGGTGACCGCCTCTGGCTGACGGTGGTGGTCTCGGTGGCGGCCTTGCTCCTCACGTGGGTGCTCGCCCTGCCCATCGGCATCTTTTCCGCGGTCCGCCAGTATTCGGTGGGCGACTATGTCGCCACTTTCATCGGCTTCATCGGCCTCGCCGTTCCCAACTTCCTGCTCGCACTGGTGATCCTCTACTTTGGATTCATCCTCTTCAACGCCAACATCGGCGGACTGTTCACGCCGGAGCTGCAGGACGCGCCCTGGAGCGCGGCGAAGGTTTGGGATCTCCTCAAGCACCTGCCGGTTCCGGCGGTGATTCTGGGTCTCGCCGGCACCGCGCAGCAGATCCGGATCATGCGGGCCAATCTGCTCGACGAGCTGCGGAAGCCCTACGTCGTCACGGCGCGCTCCAAGGGCCTTCCGGAGTCCACCGTGATCCTGAAGTATCCGGTGCGGGTCGCGCTCAACCCCTTCGCGAGCACGATCGGCTACACGCTGCCGTACATCGTGTCGGGGAGCATCATCGTGTCGATCGTGCTTGGACTGCCGACGGTCGGGCCGCTTCTCCTCAAAGCCCTCATCGCGCAGGACATGTTCCTGGCGGGCACGATCGTGCTCCTGCTGGGCGTCATGACAGTGATCGGCACGCTGATCTCGGACATCCTGCTCGTGTGGATCGATCCACGCATCCGGATCGAGGACACGTGATGGCCATTCCCGAGGCGGTCCTGGATCCCGCCGGCGCGCCCGGGCGCGGGCCGGCCGCGGAAGCCGCGGCAGAACAGCGCATCTTCGTCGCCACCCAGTGGCAGCTCATGTGGTGGCGGTTCCGCAAGCACAAGGTGGCCGTGGCGAGCGCGATCGTCATCGCCGGCTTCTACGCGGTCGTCCTGGCCGCGGACTTCCTGGCGTATTCCGATCCCGACGCCTCGGAAGCGCAGCGCTCGCTCATGCCTCCGCAGCGAGTCTACTTTTTCGACGGCTGGCGGCTCGCCCCCTACGTCCACGGGCTCAAGGGCGCCCGTGACCCGCAGACCTTTAAGCGCGTCTATCGCCCGGATCCCAGCGAGAAGATCCCCGTCCGCTTCTTCGCCCAGGGGTTCGAGTACAAGTTCCTGGGTCTGTTCCCGATGACGCGCCACCTGATCGGCGTCGACGGCGGCCGCGACGCGAGCAAGACGATCTTCCTCCTGGGCACGGACGTGCAGGGGCGGGACCTCTGGTCGCGGCTCATGTACGGCACGCGCATCTCGCTCACGATCGGGCTCGTCGGGGTGACGGCGAGCCTCATCCTGGGCGTGGTCCTCGGCGGGCTCTCGGGCTTCTACGGCGGGAGCATCGACACGCTGATCCAGCGCATCATCGAGATTCTCCGCTCGATTCCAACGATCCCGCTGTGGATGGGGCTGGCGGCGGCGCTTCCCCGCGAGTGGTCGATCCTTCAGGTGTACTTCGCCATCACCATCATCATCTCCCTCCTGGCCTGGACGGAGCTGGCCCGCGTCGTGCGGGGGCGCTTTCTCTCGCTCCGGGAAGAGGACTTCGTGGTTTCCGCTCGGCTGGCGGGGTGCTCCCAGATGCGGACCATTTTCGTGCACATGGTGCCGTCGTTCATGAGCCACATCATCGCGGCCACGACGCTTGCGCTTCCCGCGATGATCGTCAGCGAGACCTCGCTGAGCTTCCTGGGGCTCGGGCTGCGGCCGCCCGCCATCAGCTGGGGCGTGCTGCTGCAGCAGGCCCAGAACGTCCAGACCGTGGCGATCTCGCCCTGGCTGATGCTCCCCGCAGTGCCGGTCATCGTCGCGGTCGTCGCCTTCAATTTCCTGGGGGACGGGCTTCGGGATGCCGCGGACCCTTATGGACGGTAAATCACTCGGAGGGGGGCTTCGCCCCCCTTCCGACGGTCGTCGCGCGCCTTTCGGCGCGCTCCTTCCTGCCTCCCCCCGACGGCGGGGATTGCGCGGGTGGAGCCCGCGCTCGGAGCGGCACAGATGACCGCGCCGCTGCTCTCGGTGCGAAATCTGAAGACTTACTTCACCCAGGACGAGGGGACAGTGAAGGCCGTCGACGGGGTGAGCTTCGACCTCCAGTACGGGGCAACGCTCGGCATCGTGGGGGAAAGCGGCTGCGGCAAGAGCGTCACCGCCCGCGCGATCCTGGGCATCGTCGACCGGCCGGGCCGGATCGTCGGCGGCGAGATCCGGTTTCATCGCCAGTCCTCCGACGGCCCAAGCCATCCCGTCGTGGACCTGGCGAAACTCGCGCCGAACGGTCCGGAGATGCGGGCGATCCGCGGGGCGGAGATCGCGCTCATCTTCCAGGAGCCCATGTCCTCGTTCAGCCCCGTCCACACGATCGGCAGCCAGATCGTCGAAGCGATCATGCTCCACCAGCAGGTGAGCCACTCCCAGGCGCGGCAGAAGGCGATCGAGATCCTGCGGCGGGTCGGCGTGTCGTCGCCCGAGCAGCGGGTGGATCAGCTCTCGAACCAGCTCAGCGGGGGCCTGCGTCAGCGGGCGATGATCGCGATGGCGCTATCCTGCCATCCCACTCTCCTGATCGCGGACGAGCCCACGACAGCGCTCGACGTCACCACGCAGACCCAGATCCTGGAGCTCCTGCGACAGCTGCAGCAGGAGGACGGGATGGCGATCATGCTCATCACCCACGACCTCGGCGTGGTCGCGGAGATGGCCACCGACGTGGCGGTGATGTATCTCGGCCGCGTGGTCGAGCAGGGGACGGTCGATCAGATCTTCCACGATCCCAAGCACCCGTATACCCGCGCTCTCCTGCGTTCCATCCCGCGCATGCGCTCGAGATCGCGGGAGAAGCTGACTCCGATCGCGGGCGCGGTGCCTCACCCCTACGACCGGCCGAGGGGCTGCCCTTTCCATCCGCGCTGTCCGGAATTCATGCCGGGGCGTTGCGACACGGAAGAGCCCGCGCTGCGGCCGGTCGGGGACAAGCACGCCGTCAGCTGTTTCCTCTACCCGTGAACCTTCTCGCCCCAGAGGTCCTGCTGCGGGTCAGGGGGCTCCAGAAGTTCTTTCCCATCCGGAAAGGCTTCTTGCGGCGCACGGTGGGTCACGTCCATGCGGTGGACGGCGTCGACTTCCACATCGACGAAGGGGAGACGCTCGGACTCGTTGGCGAGAGTGGCTGCGGGAAGACCACTACCGCGCGGTGCATCGTGCGCGCCATCGAGCCAAGCAGCGGAGAAATCCTCATGCGGATCACCGACGGCTCGGTGGTCGAAGTCGGCAGGCTGGGCCGTAAGGAGCTCCGGGCTCTCCGGCGCGAGATGCAGATGATCTTCCAGGATCCCTTCTCCTCGCTCAATCCCCGCATGACGCTGCTCGACCTGGTGGGAGAGCCGCTCCTTGTCCACGGCGTCAAGAGCCGGCGGGAGCGCGAGGACCGCGTCGCGGACCTCCTGCGTCGGGTCGGGCTGAGACCCGAGTACATGCGCCGCTACCCCCACGCCTTCAGCGGCGGTGAGCGCCAGCGGATCGGCATCGCACGGGCGCTGGCGCTCAATCCACGCCTCGTGGTCGCCGACGAGCCGGTCTCCGCCCTCGACGTCTCGGTGCAGGCCCAGATCCTGAACCTGCTCCAGGACCTGCAGGGGGAGTTCCGCCTGACGTATCTCTTCGTGGCGCACGACCTGAGCGTGGTGCGGCACATCAGCGACCGCGTGGCCGTGATGTACGTCGGGCAGATGGTGGAGCTTGCGGAGACCGAGCGGATCTTTACGGCGCCCAAGCACCCTTACACCGCGGCGCTTCTATCCGCGGTGCCCGAGCCGGACCCGCGCCTCCGGACGCGGCGCATCGTCCTGCAGGGCGAGGTGGCGAACCCGGCGTCTCCGCCGAGCGGGTGCTACTTCCATCCGCGCTGCCCGCACGCGGTCGACATCTGCCGGACGCAGGCCCCGGTCTGGCGGGAGGCCTCTCCCGCCCACTTCGTCGCCTGCCATCGCGCCGACGAGCTGCAACTGCTCGGCGTCGAGTGACCTAGGCTCGCGCGTACGCGTAGGCGAGGCCGCCCGGGGCCTCGAGGCAGAGCGCTCGGCCGAGGCCGTGCTCGCGCATCTCGGCTTCGGACAGCCACACGCCGTCGCGAGCGCGACGAGAATGCGAACTACGTGGTCAGCTACGCGCCCCTCGGCGTGGAGCACGTCGGCCGCCCCCAGCGCCGTTTCAAGGGCTGGAAGCAGATGGTGGCCTTCCTTCAGGGGCCGCTCCACGTGGGATTGCCGGAGATCCGCGCCGCGCTGACGGCTTCGCGGACTGTAAACAAGAGGGGGCTGGATGGCGTCCTAGGGGCAGAAGCAGCCAACGAGAGGGAGGTGAGGCGTATGGCCCGGACGCACCTGGAAAAGCTGGCGAACTTCCTGATCCTGCTCTACCTGGTGACGCACGGCGTGTCGGTGCCGCGCGAGGGCCAAGCGCACCTCATCCGAGGGTTCTACTTTTCGGTTCGGGCGTGGCTCGAAGGGCAGGCGGGCCGGCTCGGAGCCATCATTAATATGGTCGGCGACAAGGTCGGCCGGCCGCTCCAGGCCTAGCGGCCGGACAAGGCAAAGGCCCGGGCGCCACAGCGGGACGGGGACTCCCGCGGGCACCCGGGCCCTTTGCTGTCAGCGTCAGCCTACGAGCAGGCCTCGAAGAGACCCGCGGCGCCCTGGCCGCCACCGATGCACATCGTCACCACGCCATAGCGCGCCTTGCGGCGCAGCATCTCGTTGGCGATCGTGCCGACCATGCGCGAGCCGGTCATGCCAAACGGATGGCCGATCGAGATCGACCCGCCGTTGGGATTGAGCTTGTCCATCGGGATGCCGAGCTTGTCGCGGCAGTAGATCACCTGCGAGGCGAATGCCTCGTTCAGCTCCCACACGCCGATCTCGTCCATCTTGACGCCGGTGCGCTTGAGCAGCTTCGGCACCGCGTACACGGGCCCGATACCCATCTCGTCGGGCTCGCACCCGGCGACCGCGAAGCCGCGGAAGATGAGCTTGGGCTTGATGCCGAGCGCCTTCGCGCGGTCCATCGACATCAGCACCGTGGCGGAGGCGCCGTCGGAGAGCTGGGACGAGTTGCCCGCCGTCACCGTGCCCTGGCCGCTGTCCTTGTCGAAGTGGGGCGGGAGCTTGAGCAGGCCCTCGAGCGTCGTGTCGGGGCGGTTGCACTCGTCCTTGTCGACGTAGTAGTCCTCCTTGCCCGAGATCTCGCCCGTCTTCTTGTCGACGATGCCGCGCACGACCTGGAGCGGCGCCAGCTCCTCCTTGAAGAAGCCTGAGTCCTGGGCGCGCGCCGTGCGCTGCTGGCTCGCCAGCGAGTATTCGTCCTGCGCCTCGCGGCTGATCTTGTAGCGCTTGGCCACGACTTCCGCCGTGTCGCCCATGACCATGTAGATGCCGGGCTTCCGCTCCTTGACCCACGGGTTGGGGTCGCTGTCGCGCTTCATCATGCTGATGCTCTCGAGCCCGCCGCCGATGGCCGCCTCGGCGCCGCCCAGAATGATCTGGTGCGCGGCCATCGCGATGGCCTGGAGCCCGGAGGAGCAGAAGCGGTTGACGGTGGTGCCGGCGATCGAGACGGGCAGGCCGGCGCGGACGAGCGCGACGCGCGCCACGTTGCTGCCCTGGGTGCCGTTCGGCTGGGCGCAGCCCATGATCACGTCCTCGATCTCGTTGACATCGAGCTGGGGGACCTTGCCGAGCGCGTCCTTGATGCAATGGGCGGCCAGGTCGTCCGGCCGGGTCATGTTGAAGGACCCGCGGAAGGACTTGGCCAGTGGAGTGCGCGAGCTGGAAACGACGACGGCCTCTCTCATAGAAGCTCCTTTCTGGATGCGGATAGTTGCCGGGAGTATACCCTTTTTAGGATGCCTCGTCGCCCTCGCGGGCGCTCGGCCCGCCGTCCACGATGATGGTCGCGCCGTTCATGAAAGCCGAGGCGTCGGACGCGAGAAAGATGCACGGGTAGGCGATCTCGTGCACCTTGCCCCAGCGCCCCATGCCCGTCCGGCTCGCCACGGCGTCGTAGGCCTTCTTGGCCGCGGCCGGGTCCTGCTTGGTCAGCACGCCCAGGTATCCCTCGGTCTCGACGGGCCCGGGCGCGATGCAGTTGACGCGGATGCCCTGGCGCCCCCACGCCATGCCGAGCGCGCGCGTGAGGTTGATGACGGCGGCCTTGGCCGTGCCGTAGTGCGACATCATGGTCGAGCCGTAGACGCCCGCGATGGAGGAGACGTTGATGATCACCCCGCCGCCGCCCTGGGCCATCATCTGCTTGGCCGCCCACTTGCAGCCGAAGAAGACGCCGTTGACGTTGATCTGGATCACCGTGTTCCAGCCGTTGACGCTGATGTCCTCGGGCTTGGCGCGGAAGGAGGCGCCGGCGTTGTTGACCATGATGTCGAGGCGCCCCATCTCCTTCGCGGTGCGCTCGACGAGCGCCTTGACCGCGTCTTCCTGACGGACGTCGACGGCCTCGCAAAAGGAGCGGCGGCCGAGCTTGGTGATCTCGGCCACGACGGGCTCGAGGTTCTCCTTCTTGCGGCTGCAGATCACGACATCGGCGCCGGCCTTGGCGAACTCGACGGCGATCGAGCGGCCGATCCCGACGCCGCCTCCCGTGACGATGGCGACCTTCTTCTCGAGCGAGAACGGCGACGCGGCCATGGTGCCTCCCGTATCGGGTTCAGGATGGAACGACGCGCGGATTATACCCAAGCCGCGGGTGCGGCGCTTTCGAAGCGCATCGACTTGCCGCTGACCGGATGCACGAAGCCGAGCCGCGTGGCGTGCAGGCAGAGCCGCCGGAATTGCCCGGCGGGGCCACCGTGCTCTCGATCGCCGACGATGGGATGCCCGATGTCGGCCAGCTGGACGCGGATCTGGCGCCGCCGTCCGGTGCCGAGGCT
>WNFP01000644.1_pt1 | contig 34825 bp, 35 predicted proteins | sample 5400201 | NCBI WGS metagenome assembly WNFP01 (sample SAMN13153355, study PRJNA577476) | soil metagenome | isolation source: 115 cm saprolite under Madrone tree | place: USA:California | collected 2016-06-14 | reverse complement strand
CCCAAGCGAGCTTGCGGGCTTCGGCGTTGCGCTCGTCCTTGGTGGCCGCCCCGCCGATGCCGATCATTTGCTCGACCTCCGGCCCGTCGAGCACGTCGACGACTTTCCCCAACCGTCGCAGGCGGTTGGCCAGTCCTTGAGCGAGCGTCGACTTGCCGGCTCCGCTCATGCCGGTCAACCAGACGGTGAAGCCATTCGTAGCCATCGCGCCCAGATTCATGGACCCGGAATCTCCTTCGGAAAAGTCGGGGCACAATACCGACCTTCCCCCACTCTGGCAAGGAATATGCTGGGGCTAATTCGCCATTTCCGGGATATTCAGGAAAAGTTCGCAATCGCTGGGACTTCTTCGCCGAGAAAGTCGCGGCGCGATGGGTCCCAACCATACAAGCGAGCGCCGTCGACGCGTCCCTCGCGGACCGAAACCACCAGATAGCGGACCCCCGGCCAGAGCGGCTCCTCACCGTCTCCCAAGGCTACTCGCCTGTCCTCACTGGAGAAATACGCCCCGACGTCGGGATGGGAATGGACGATGGCCCAGAGGCTTCCTCCCGCTCGGTCGGTCGCCTCCAGGGCGTCCAGGAGGGCCTTCGGCTCCATGACGTAGCCGTCGCGTTGGGTGCGCGCGCTGGTGGCGGCCCCTTCTTTCGTCCCCGCGACATTGGCGATGGCCTGGAACCGGAGCGCTCCGCCGGCGTCCGCCAGCAGCAGGCCGCAGCATTCTGCCGGATAGGTGTCGCGCGCGTGCCGCGCGATCTGTTGGAGCGCGCGATCCGGGATCATGGCGGCGGAAGATAGCGATCGGCGCGATCGGGAAACAGGGTCACCACCACTCCGCCTTCTCCGCGCTCGCTCAGCTCGCGAGCCACTTGCATCGCGCCTGCCGCGGCCGCCCCGGCGCTATGCCCGGCCAGGAGGCCCTCATCGCGGATGATCCGCTCCGCGACGTCCCAGCCCAGGTCGGTTTCGATGCTCAGCTTTCGGTCCAGCTCCGCTTCCTTGTAGATGCGGGGAACGATGCTCGAGGGCATGTGCTTGAGCCCCTCCAGCCCGTGCAGCGCCTCCGCGGGCTCCACCGCGACGACCTGGACGTCGCGCCGATGCGCCTTCAGGCCCCGTCCGGTCCCCATGATCGTGCCGCCGGTGCCGATGCCGAGCACCGCATGCGTCACGCGGCCGCCGGTCTGGCTCCAGATCTCCTGCGCGGTGCCGAGCTGATGCGCCCGCGGGTTCGCCTCGTTCGAGTACTGGTCGGCATAGAACCACTTGGCGGGATCGTCCTCCGCCAGCTTGCGCGCCAGGCGGATGGCGCCGTCCGACTGCTCCAGTGGATCGCTGAAGATGATCTCCGCGCCGAAGTGTCGCGCGATCCGCTTGCGCGCCTCGCTCACGTTGCCGGGCATCACCAGCGCGACCCGGACGCCGAGCGCGGCGCCGATCCAGGCGTAGGCGATGCCCGTGTTGCCGCTGGTCGAGTCCAGCAGCGTGCGCCCCCGCAAGGTCGGGAGAGCTTCCTGGATGATCCGCAGCGCCGCGCGGTCCTTCACGCTCCCGCCGGGATTGAACCACTCCAGCTTGGCGTGGATCTCCACGCCGGGCGGCTCCAGCGAGCGGACCCGGACGAGCGGAGTGTTGCCCACCGCTTGCGTGAGCGAGTCGATGGGCGCCGTCACCTGGCCAGCACCTCGCGGATGGCGCCCAGCGCGGCTCGGACACCTCTCATCGCCGCCTCCACCCCGGTACTGTCTCGGTCCTGGACAAAAAATAATTTTTTTTCCGCGGGGCCGGACAGGTCCGTCCAGGGGGCCAGGCGGCGCAATTCGTCATGCCAGGCGGGCTCATCGACGACGACCCGGCCGAATCCGCTCGCCGCCAGATACCGGGCGGCCCAGAGCGCGGCGGCGCCGCGTCCCTGTACGTGGATCGACGCCAAACGCACACGGTCCTGGTCGAATCCGTCCAGCAGCAGGTGCCGCGAGTACCGCTCCTGCTGCTCGGGCGTCAGCACCCGCCCGCGATCGCCGGCACGATGGTCAGGCGGTCGCCTTCCTTCAGCGCGGTGCTCAGGCCTTGCGCGTGCCGGACGTCTTCGTCGTTCCGGAACAGGTTCACGTACCGGCGCAGGGCGCCCTTGTCGTCGAGCAGCTTGTCCTTGATGCCCGGGTACTTGCGGGACAGCTGCTCGAGGGCCGCCTGCACCGTGGCGGCGTTCTCGACGGCCACTTCGCCCTGGTTGGCGGTGAGGGGGCGCAGCGGCGCGGGGATCTTCACGGTCACGGGCATTGTGTCAGCTCCTTCTCCCGTAGGATGCCGCGCTTCCGCACGCGACGCACGCGGGATCGCGCTTCAAGGACAACGGACGGTGCGATCCGAGCCGGGCATCCCAGCGGTGCAACACGCCGGCCTCCGGCACGCCGCGCAGGATCGCGACGGCGGCGCGGGCCATCGCCGTGCCCACCACGCCGCAGAGCGCAGCGAGCACGCCGGCCTCCGCGCAGGTCGGCGCGGTCGTGGGCGGGCTCTCGAACAGGCAGCGCAGGCACGCGGTCCGCCTGGGCAGGACCGTGAGCAGCTGTCCGGTCCACCCGAGCGCCGCCCCGTGCACCAGCGGGATTCCGCGGCGGACGGCCTCGTCGTTGGCGAGGAACCGGGTGTCGAAATCGTCGGTGCCGTCGATCAGCACCTCGGCGTCCCGGAGCAGCTCGCCCGCGGTCGAAGCCTCGAAGCGCGCCACCCGCGCCTCGCCGCCCACCCGGCGCGCCGCAACCTCCGCTTTCGCGAGCCCGACGTCGGCGTCGCCGTACAGGATCTGCCGGGAGAGATTCGAGCGCTCGACGCGGTCCGGATCCACGATCAGGAGCCGCAGGTCGAGCTTCTCTTCCGCGAGCGCGAGCGCCGCCGGGCATCCCAGACCGCCCGCGCCCAGCAGCACCGCCGTCTTCACGGCGAAGACTCCAGCGAGAACTCGCGCTCGCCCGGCGCGGTGACGAGAGCGATGCCGCCGTGATCGTGCGCGTAGGCGGCGGCCGCCGCTCCGGCGTGATTGGCCAGCAACCCCAGCTCGCGGCCGAGACGCGCGCGGGCCGCGGCCGCGTCCGCCCGGGTGACGGCGACGCGCTCGATCCCGAAGGGAAGGTCGGCCGACAGCGGCAGATCCGGCAGCTCCTCGCCTGCCGCCACCAGCGCGACTCCCCGGACCCGCGGCCACCTTCCGCGCAGCGCAGTGAGCGCGCCGGCCAGGGCGGCCAGCTCACCGGCGGGACCGGCGATCAGCGCCGGAGCCTCCTCGACTTGCTCGAGCAGCTCGGCGCCGAGCGTCCGGGCAAAGGCTTCCGGGTCCGGCGTCCATCGCGGCGCACGCGGCACGATGCGGGCTCCCCAGATCTTCAAGCTCTCGCGCATCTCGTGCGTCACCACTCCCCGCAGCGCGAACTCGGCTCCTTCCCGCGCGAACGAGAGCGCCTGGTTCCCGCTCAGCTCGACCTGTCCTCTGGGAGCAGGAGCGCGGTCCGACACCGAGCCGCGCGGCCGGAACATCTCGAGCTTGAGGAGCGCTTTGCCCCAGCGCAACAGTGGCGTCATCTGGCGTTCCTCGCCGCGGGCGGGCAGGATAGCAGCCATGACGCGCTGGGCAACCCTGCTCGCGCTGCTGGCCGCTCCCTGCGGGCAAGAGGCTTCCAAGCCGGCGCCCGCGGCGGAAGCGGTGGCCGCGGAGTCGTGCCTCGATCGCCAGCTGCGGGAGAAGGGATTGAATCCGTTCGGAGATCCTCCGGACATGATGTATGCGGGCGGCTCGCCCCTCTTCAACGAAAAGACGGGGGAGTCCATCCCCCGGGAGCAGTACGTGTACTCCCGGCATCCGGACATCGCCCGGGCCTGCGGCGCAGACGCCGGCCGTTGATTGCTTGCCGCCGGAGCGGCTATCGTCCCGCGCCGTGGGGGAGACGACGGCGCTGGCAGGCGGCGCGCGACCGCGCCAGGGGGCATTGCCCGCGCCACCCGAGCGCACCGAGCGGACGCGCGCCTTCCACGAGGATCGCTTCCTCACCCGGGCCCGGGCGCTCTTCTACGCGCGGTTGGCCTTCCTGGTCCTGGGCCTTGGGGTCATCGGCGTCCCGTCCTGGTCGGCGGCGTTCGGCATCGGCGGTCCGCGCGCGTTCGCCATCTACCTGGTCATGGTCGCCTACAGCGCGGCGAACTACCTGTTCCTGTCCAACAAGCGGATCGGCAAGCCGCTCACCTTCGCCACGCTCTGCGCCGACCTCTGCGTGCTGGTCTGCCTGGTCAGCGTCACCGGCGGCCTGCGCAGCCCGCTGCTCGCCGCGCAACTCCTCTTCACCATCCTCTTCGTGGTGCTCTTCCCCACGCCGTTCGCCGTGGTCCCTCCGCTGCTCACGTTTCCGGTGGTGGCGAAGCTCTCGCAGGTCCTGGGCGGCCACGCGGTGGCGCAGCTCGATCTGTTCATCCTGCTCTGGTACTCGGCCATCAACTGCATCCTCGTCTACATGATGGTCTACCTGAACGAGCGCGACCGCTCGAAGCACCGCGAGCTGCAGAAGCTCTCCGCCGCCCTGCGCGACATGGCCATCGTCGACGAGCGCAACCGGCTCGCCCGCGAGATCCACGACGGGCTCGGGGGCGTGCTCTCCTCGGTGGTGATCCAGAGCGAGTACCTGCTCAACATGATCGACGGCTCGGAGGTCCGCGCGCGGCTCTCCGGGAACGTCGAGGCTCGCGCGGCCATCCTCCCCACCATCCGCAAGGAGCTCACCGACCTGCACCAGGCGGCGGAGGACTCGATGGACGAATTGCGCCGGAGCCTGCGGATGATGAAAGAGGACTTCGACCTGGTGGGGACGCTCTCCGATTACTGCAAGGTGGCGTCGGCGCGGCACCGGCTCGACGTCCATTTCGAGCAGGCGGGCGACGAGCGCACGGTGGGACCCGAGAGCTCGCTGGCCCTGTTCCGCGTGCTGCAGGAGGCCATCACCAACGTCTCCCGGCACTGCGGCAAGGGGACGCCCGTGGACGTGACGCTGGCGTTCGAGCCCGGCCAGGCCGGGTTGCGCATCCAGGATCGCGGGCCAGGCTTCACGCTGCCGCGCGATCCCGGTGGACTGGCCCGCGAGGGCCATTACGGGTTGGCCAACATGCAGGAACGCGCCAAGAAGGTATCGGGCGATCTCCGGATGACGTCGGCGCCGGGACAGGGTACGTGCGTCGAGTTGTGGGTCCATGCTGGAGAGGAGCTGGAGCGATGAGCGCCGCAACCGCCGTACGCAAGGTCAAGGTGGTCGTCTGCGAGGATCAGCCGCAGATCCTCAAGAACCAGATGAAGATCCTGCAGGACGCCCCGGAGGTGGAGGTGATCGGGACGGCGCTCTCCGGGGAAGCCGCGTTGGAGCTTTTGGAGGTGAAGCGGCCCGACGTCCTGCTGCAAGACCTGGGGCTCCCGCGGATGAGCGGCATCGAGGTCACGCGCGAGGTGAAGCGTCGCTGGCCCGAGGTGGAAGTGCTGATCTTCACCATCTTCGACGAGGAGGAGAAGGTCATCGAGGCGGTGAAGGCCGGGGCTTCCGGGTACCTGCTCAAGGGCGCCAGCTCGGAGAAGATCCTCGAGGCCATCCGCGAGGTGCACGCGGGCGGAAGCATCATCCAGCCCAACCTCGCGCGGCGGCTCCTGCGGCACTTCCATGTGCCGGAGACGGACTCCAAGCCGCCGCCGGCGTACCGGGAAGAGCCGCCGACGCGGCCGCTCACCGAGCGGGAGATCGAGATCCTGCGGCTGATCGCCAAGGGGCTCTCGAACAACGAGGCGGCCGGCGTGCTTCATCTCTCGCGGGCCACGGTGCGGACGCACCTCGAGCACATCTACACGAAGCTCGATGTCACCAACCGCGTCGAGGCGGTCACCGAAGGGCTGCGCAAGGGGCTGATCGAGGTCTGAAGCGCCCTAGACGGAGAACTTGAACGGCGCGCGGTCCACGAAGAGCGTGTCGCTCTTGCGCTCGCCGCCTTGGTCGTCCTTGACCAGGAAGTAGAAGTGGCACTCGTTTCCCGGCGCGGCATCCGGCGGGATCTCCAGCTTCACCTTCTTCTTCACGCTCTTGGCCGCCCCGGCCGACTCGCTCTTCACCTTCTTGTCCTGCGTCCGGTCCGCGCCCTCCGCCCAGATCTCGATCTGGAGCTGGCCCTTGGGATCCTTGCACTCGATCCGCAGCTCCACTTCCTGGCCGTTGGCGGCGCGCTGCAAGCTCCAGCGGGCGGAGACGATGGAGCCGGACTTGCGCTCGTCCTTCGCGTCCTTGCTCAGGTCCTTCTCCGCCTTGGCGGTCTCGCCCTTGTGCGAGTCGGACGGCTTCTTCGCTTCCTTCTTCTTCGACTCGGCCGCCTTCTCCAGCAGGATCTTGAGCGCCTCGATCAGCGCCTTGGCCAGGCCTTCGGCGCTGGCACCGTCGTCGATCAGCACGTCGGGCGAGCCTTCGATGATCGGGCCGCTGCCGCCGCAATGCTTGGTCTTGTCGTTCATGCGGGCGAAGGGCTTGCCGTTCACGTAGACGGTGGGGGAGCCCTTCACGATGCTGAAGTTGTTCGGCCCGCAGCAGACGGCGTGGATCCCGAGATCGTCCTGGCGGGCAGCGCCCTTCTTGTTGACGAAGACGTCGGTGGACGCCGTCACGATGGGGCCCACCCCGGGGTGCGGACACGCCGGGCAACCGTGCGCGTCGGCGTCGACTTGCGCCTTGTCTCCCAGGCGCGCGGCAGCTGGCATGCTCAAACCTCCGGCAAGTGAGAGTTTACCATGCAGATGCCCACCCGTACAGCGAGGGGGCAGCCAGGGCTTCGCTCGGGAGCGGCGCCGCGCCGGCGATCACGAGAGTGCGCCGGCTTGCCCGTCCCGGCCCCCCGTGTTATTCGCGCACGCCTCATGTTCGCCTTCATCATCACCCTTCACGTCATCGTCAGCGTGTTCCTCATCTTCGTCATCCTCCTGCAGCCGGGGAAAGGCGACGCCATGGCGGCCTTCGCCGGCGGCGGCGGATCCTCGAACACGGTCTTCGGCGGGCGCGGATCGGTGACGTTCCTCAGCAAGGTGACCACGGTCTGCGCGATCATCTTCATGATCACTTCGCTGACGCTGGCCTGGCGCTCGTCGCACAGCGACTCCGTGTTGCGGGCGCGCCGGAACATCGCAGCCCAGGATGCGGCGAAGAAGACCGACGACAAGGGAGCGCAGCCGCTGGCCCCGACCGGCCAGACCGCGCCCGCGCCCGCACCCGCACAGCCGAAGAAGTGACCTTGAAGAATCGCGGGAGCGGTGCTACGTAGCCGCTCCCCTGATTCGCCCAGGTGGTGGAACTGGTAGACACACCGTCTTGAGGGGGCGGCGGCGCAAGCCATGTCGGTTCGAGTCCGACCCTGGGCACCAAGCACATGATCTTCTAGAAGAACAGCATCAGCCCCATCGCACCTTGCAACGACTTGTTCTTCGCGCCCGAGAATGCCTTCGACTGCGCGTAGGTTCCCTCGAGCACGTACCGGAGCGACTTGGTGAAGGTGTAGGTGACGGACGCGGTGGCCGCGCCGTTGCTCTGCACCAGAGGATCGCCAGGCAGCCCGAGATGCAGCCGGTCAGCGTCGTTCTCGGTCATGCGGCTCTCGCCCCAAGCACCGCCGACCGAGAGCTTCGTCTTCGGGATGTCATAGCTGATCTGCGTGATGTAGCCCCAGGACGTGCGCGCGTGGTCCTGTGGGTCGACGGCCGTGGTGCCTCCGTCGAACATGAACGTCGTGCCCAGACCCGACGCGAGGTATGCGGAAACCACGATCGCGATGCCGCCGATCTCCAGCTTGCCTCCGAGCGCGCCACCGACTCCGTCGACCGAGGGTCCGTTGTCGACCGTCGCGTCGGCGTGCTGGTACAGGCCATTCAGCCAGACGAGAAGATTGCTCTTCGACTTGCCCGCGTGGTCCTTCTCGCCGAGCGGCATCGTGTAGGTCACCTCGCTCTCGATCCGAGGCGTCTTGGTGAAGCTGTACGTGCGCGCGGCTCCCTGCACCGCGCTGGGGTCGAACAGCCCGATGGAGAGCTGGACCGGCAGCTTCGCCGGGGTCGTATAGGTCGCCTGCGCGTTGAAGTTCGGATACAGATACCCGAAGCCGATGCGGCCGAGCGTGGTCCCGCCCGCGCCAACGCCGCCTCCGGTGGGCCCCGCGCCGAAGAGCGTCAAGTCGGTGAGGATGTTGTGGCGCTGGTAGAGGCCCAGCTCGCGTCCCGCCAGGACCTGGCCCCAGGTCCCTCCGACGGTCATGTACACCTGACGCATGTCGATCTGGGCGCCGAAGGCGTCGTGCGACCCGGGGCTCTGGATCTGCGGCGCGAAGCCGAAGTGGACACCAAGGTCGAAACCGAGCTCGTTCCCCTTGAGGTCGAAGATGATGAATGACGGCAACAGACCCGTGCGGATGCGGGTGATTTGCTCCTCCGGTACGAGCCCGCCCTGGATCCGAGGTGTTCCGGACGGTAGCGCCGGTCCGAAGTTGTCGATGGACCCGCTGGTGTAGATGCCGAACGCGTTGACGTTGCCGGAGATGGTGAAGTTCCACCCGTTCCCCATCTGCATGACCAGTTGAGCCATGGCGCTGCCGGACCAGCCGAGCATCGCCGCTGCGACCGCAAACATGATTCGCTTCATGTAGTTGCCCCCCTGACAAGAAACTCATTTCGCCGCCGCCCGATGCGGTCTACCCGCGACCAGGCGGCCTTCGCTCCGAGCCTTCAGATACGTGTAGAGCTGCTCGATCTGCGGGTCGTCCAGCAGCTCCTTCCAGGATTGCATTCCTTTCTCCGTGCGCCCGTCGCGCACGGTGGTGAGGAAGTTCTCGCGCGTGACCAGTCCCTCGGGCGATACCGACTTGCGCAGGTTCGGGGCCAGGTCGGACCCGAGCGCGTCGATGCCGTGGCAGCGGAAGCAATAGACGTGGAACCACTTCCAGCCCTGGTACTCGTCCGGCGTCGCCAGGAGGTTGTCGGCGTATTGCTCCTCATGGCTCGCGACGGCGAGGGTGCCGGCCGGGGCCGGCCCGGCTTGTCCGCGCGGTGCCACCGCCGGGGCGCCGATTGGAACGCCGTACTCGCGCAGGATCTTCTGGATGTCCTCTTGCTTGCGGTCGAGCGCCTGCTGGATCCGCTCCGCCAGCGCCTTCTCCGACTTCCTCACCCCGACGACGAAGGAGAAGGCGAACGGCGTCCGCGTGCGAACGTCGACCTCGGGCAGCGGCGCCAGCGCGAGCGGGACCTCCTGCTGCTTGGCGAAGTAACCGGCGACGGGTCCCCAGACGATCGCCACGTCGATCTTGCCCTCGGTCACGGCCTCGACGATCCCGGCGGGCCTGTTCTCCTCGTTGTAGAAGGTGGGGAACCCCACCAGCCCTACGATCCCGCGGGCGCCCAGAGCGCGCGCCGCCGGCGAGTTGTTGTACTCGTACCCGATCATGTTGACGCCGATCTTCAGTTGGCGCAGCCGCGGGTCGTCGAGCGAGCCCAGATCGAGATCGCGATCCACCCTGGTGACGAACTGAAAGGCGGAGCGGTAGTACGGACGCGTCGCCAGGACCGCGTCCATGCCCTCCGGCACTCCCATGAGCACGTCGCACTCGTTTGCGCGGATGGTATTGCGCAGAAAGCCGCGGCGGTGCGGCCACCAGAAGTAGCTCACCGGGACGCCTATGTCCTCGGCGACCAGCGCCGCGATCCGGTTCTCGAACCCCCCTTCCTGGTGGTCGGAGAAGGGAAGGTTGTCGGGATCGGCGCAGACGCGGAGGGCCTTCGATTCCTCCCCGGAGGCGCTCGTCCCGATGACGAGCGCCGTCGCGGAGAGGAGGAGGCAAAGGAGCAGCACGCGAGGAGACCACGCGGGGATGTGTTTCACTGCGCTGCTCGCTGCCCGCTCAGCGGCTAGCGAGCCGCTCCGGCAGACCGAACACCGTCAGCACCCCACCCTGGGTGCTGTACTTGTCAGCGTCGCCGAATGCGCCCAGCGCGCCCAGGCCCGCCGTCGGGTCCTCGGGGCCAATCCCGGCGGCGACCCCGATGCCGGCCCAGCCGCCGATCCCGGAAAGGATGGCGACCTGTTGCTTGCCGTTCGGGGTCAGGAAGGTCATCGGGTTGCCGATGATTCCGGACGGAGTCTTGAACTTCCAGAGCTCCTTGCCGGTGCCCGCGTCGACGGCCTTCAGCCAGCCTTCCATGGTGCCGTAGAAGACCACTCCGCCGGCGGTGGCCAGCGCGCCGCCGTACGCGGCGAGCGGCTCCTTGATCTCCCAGACGACCTTGCCCTTGGTGGCGTCCCAGGCGATGAACCTGCCGCGGTTCCCGCCAGGCCCCGGGAACATCCGCACGATGGCCCCGACGTAGGGCTGGCCGACGGCGTACTTCACCTCCACGCCCTCGTAGTCCATGCAGATGTTGTTGGTGGGCACGTAGAAGAAGCCGGTCTTGGGCGAGAACGCGGCGGGCTGCTGGTCCTTGTACCCGATGGCGGCGGGGCAGATTCCCGGCGTGTTCTCCTTGGCGGTGGTGCCGAACTTCGGGTTGCGGACCGGGACGCCGGTGGTCAGGTCGACCTTCGAAGCCCAGTTGACGCCGGGACCAAAGGGCTCGGCGACCAGCACCTTTCCGTTGGTGCGGTCCAGCGTGTAGCCGAAACCGTTGCGATCGAAGTGGACCAGCGCCTTGGTCTTCTTCCCCTTGACGTTCAGGTCCGCGAGGATCATCTCGTTGACGCCGTCGTAGTCCCACTCGTCGTGCGGCGTCATCTGGTAGGCCCAGCGCGCCATCCCGGTCTCAGGATTGCGGGCGAAGATGGTCATCGACCACTTGTTGTCGCCGGGGCGCTGGTCCGGGTTCCAGGTCCCGGGGTTGCCGGTGCCGTAGTAGAAGAGGTTCAACTCCGGATCGTAGGAGTACCAGCCCCAGGTCGTCCCTCCGCCGCGCTTCCACTGCTCGCCCTGCCAGGTGCTGACGCCCAGGTCGGCGCCCTTGTGCGAAGGGTAGTTGACGATGAAGTCCGACCCGATCTTCACCTCCGAGTCGGGGCCGGTGCTGTAGGCCCGCCACAGCTCCTGGCCAGTGTTGACGTCGAATGCGTTCACCCGGCCGCGCACGCCGAACTCTCCGCCCGAGATGCCGGCGATGACGATGTCCTTGATGACGATCGGCGCGTTCGTCATCGTCGACCCTTCCTTGTAATCGGCGTTCTTCACCCGCCAGATCTGCTTGCCGGTCTTGGCGTCGAGGGCCAGCACATCGCCCGCGAGCAGCTCGATGAAGAGCTTCCCGCTCGGGTGATAGGCGAGCCCGCGATTGACCACGTCGCAACAGGCGACCGGGATGGTCTCCGCCGGCTGGGCGGGGACGTGCTTCCACAGCATCGGCGCGCCCGGCTTGGTGAGGTCCAGCGCATACACGGTGTTGGGAAAGGCCGAGTGCACGTACATCACGTTGCCGATCACGAGGGGATTGCCCTCGTGCCCGCGGAGCGCGCCCGTGGAGAACGTCCAGGCGGGCACCAGGCTACCGACGTTGGACGGCTTGATCTGGTCGAGCGGGCTGAACCGCTGCAGATCGAAGGTGCGACCCGTCATGGTCCACTCGCCCTTCGAGTCGGCAGCCGCGCTGGACGCGAGGCCGACGATCACGGCGACGAGGGACGCGCACGCTCGCCAAAGGCGCATCAGTTTGACGATTGTCATCTTCCATTCCCCCTTATTCTTTGTTTGCGAGTTCCTGCGGCTTCCTGCGTCCCAGCGCGGCCGGCCCGATCAGCTGACGAGCCCGTGGGGGTTGAGGACGAACTTCTTGCTGGCTCCCTTGTCGAAGTCCTTGTAGCCGCCCGCCGCTTCCTCGAGCGGAATCACCGTCGCGTTCACGGCCTTGGCGATCTTCACCTTGTCGTTGAGGATGGCCTGCATGAGCGCGCGGTGGTACTTCATCACCGGCGTCTGGCCCGTAGTGAAGGTGTGGGATTTCGCCCAGCCGAGGCCGATGCGAATCTTCAGCGAACCGACCTGGGCGTCGGAATCCACGCCTCCCGGATCGCCCGTCACGTACAACCCGGGAATGCCCAGGCTGGCCCCCGCGCGCGCCACCGTCATGATCGCATTCAGCACCGTGGCCGGGGCTTCGCGGGCGGCGTCCGAGCCGTGGCCGCGCGCCTCGAAACCGACGCAGTCGACGGCGGCGTCCACTTCGGGCACCCCGAGGATCTGCTCGATCTGGTCGGGCACTTCGCCCTTGGAGACGTCGACGGTCTCGCACCCGAAGCTCCTCGCTTGCGCGAGCCGCTCGGGGTTCAGATCGCCGACGATGACGGCGGCGGCGCCCAGGAAGTGCGCCGAGGCCGCGCAGGCAAGGCCCACCGGCCCGGCGCCGGCGACGTAGACCGTCGAGCCGGAGGTGACGCCGGCCGTGACCGCGCCGTGGTAGCCCGTGGGGAAGATGTCCGAGAGCATGGTGAGGTCCCGGATCTTCTCCAGCGCCTGGTCCTTGTCGGGGAACTTGAGCAGGTTGAAGTCGGCGTAAGGCACCATCACGTACTGCGCCTGACCGCCCACCCAGCCGCCCATGTCGACGTAGCCGTATGCGGCTCCCGGACGGGCCGGGTTGACGTTGAGGCAGATGCCCGTCTTCCCCTCCTTGCAATTCCGGCAGCGCCCGCAGGCGATGTTGAACGGCACCGAGACCAGATCGCCCTTCTTGATGAACTCGACGTCGCGCCCGGTCTCCACGACCTCGCCGGTGATCTCGTGACCGAGGACCAGGTTGGCGGGCGCCGTGGTGCGGCCGCGCACCATGTGCTGGTCGCTTCCGCAGATGTTGGTGGAGACGACTTTCAGGATCACCCCGTGCTCGCACTTGCGGCCCACGTTCTTGGGATGGACTCCCGGGCCGTCGCGGAGCTCGAGCTTCGGATAGTCGATGGACTGGACTTCGACCTTGCCCGGTCCGACGTAGGCTACGGCCTTGTTCGCTGCCATGTTTGTCTGACCTCCCCGAGTGGAACGACAGTGCGGCGGAGCTAGCCGCCTCAGAGCGCTTCGGCCCCTGCCTCGGCGACGGAGTGGTCCTGCTCGCCCGATCCTCCGCTGACGCCGATCGCTCCCACGACGGCGCCGCCGCGCTTGAGCGGAATGCCACCGGCAAAGATCATGATGCGGCCGTCGTTGGACGCATTGATCCCGAAGAACTGCCCACCGGATTGTGAGTGCTTGGCCAGGTCGCGGGTGGCGATGTCGAACGCGCGAGACGTGAACGCCTTCTTGATCGAGATGTCGATGCTGCCCAGCCAGGCTCCGTCCATCCTCACGTGCGAGACGAGGTTCCCTCCTGCATCGCAGACCGCAATGTTCATCGGCTGCCCGATCTGAGCAGCCTTCTTCTCCGCCGCGGCAATGATGCGCCGCGCATCGTCCAGCTTGATGCTCATGTGAAGCCCCTTTCAGGCAGCGGGCGCCACGTACGTAGGACGTGGCACGGAGCAGCCGTCGAGGGATGCAGCGAGGCATGGAACCGAGCAAGACGACTGAACGAGAACCGCCCCCGAAGCCTCCCCGTAGGCCCGGAGAGCCGAACCGTCAAGTGCCGGCGCGTCAGCCTCCGCCGACAGATTCGCTGCAGCTGCAAAAATGAGTGATCGTCAGCGACAAGACCCGACGCTGGGGCCCACGTGGCCCCGCTGAAACCGCGGGCTGCGCCGAGAGCCTACGGACTACTCCTCGACTTCTTCCCCGCTGTACGACTTCGCTTCCGCGTCCATCTTGATCTCGGCGAAAGCGGGCTTGGTCCACGTCATGACAGCTCCCCTTTTGACCCTTGCTACCCGGCGAGGCGCAATACACCCGTTGATCCTTCGACTGCAAGGTCGCCTCTGGGTCGACCTCGTGATACGGGCGTGCGCATGAAGTCTGGCCAGCGTTGGGACCTCGTGGTGCGAGGAGCGGCGTGCGCGCTCTTCGTTGCCCTGCCCTCCGCCGCCGCGTCTCGCGGATCGGTCGTCCTCCTCGAAGTGAAGGTAGCGGACGTCAGCCCGACACCTGACGCCGCGGCCGCCGCAGCCTCATTGTCCGCCAGCGGGAAGACGGCGCGGGCATGGCTGGCCGGGCATCTCGAGGGCCTCGGTTACGCGGTGGTGGAGGACGCTCGGGCCGAGAGCGTGCTGCAGTCGTTGGGAACGTCGGCGGGCGCTTGCGCCGACGCCGACTGCGCCGCACGACTCGCCAACGCCTTGGGGGCCCGGCGCGCCGTCATCGCGAGGCTGATCAAGGTGAGCACCATCGTCTGGTTCCTCGAGGGGATGATCGTCGACGCAGGCGAGAAACGCGTCCTGCGGCGCGAGCAGCTCGAGCTCAAGGGCGACGTGGCGCAGCTGCTGCCTCATGCAACGCTATCCCTGGCCCGCCGGCTCGCTGCCGCCGATCCGTCGCCTGCCGAGCCGGGTCCTGCCGCGCCGCCGCACAAACAGGGACTCAAGCCGAGCCGCGATCACGCACCCCGGAGGAGTGACGTTTCGCTTTGCTACACGCCTCCGCATTTCCAGCAACCGACGACCTTCTGCGATTTCCCGTCGTCGATCACCAGGACCAGGGAACCCCCGGCGATCTCCGCGCCGCAAGTGCACCGATCGAGACCAAGCATCGGATGCCGCTGCAGGACAGTGACGTAGGTCCGCGTACGTCTCGTCCCGTGAGACTTGTACTGCGCGGGTCTGGTCGTTGATCGGATCGCCATCTCTCGACCGCCGGAGGATCCATTCCAATCTGCCTACAGACAGCGACCGCCGGTAGTGAACAGGGATGCCCCACAGGAGGGAGGTGCGCAAGTTTCTCTCTCGAGGAGAGAGTCGCGCTCGTCGATGTAGCAGCCCGGGCCTGACCTACAGCTCGTATCGATACAAGCTGCAGCGCAAGGGGCCGTTCCAGAGGACCCGGCGCGGCCCGCGCGGACGCACTCCGAACGCGCTCTCGAAGTCCTCGTTGCCGCTGAGCACCGTGGCGCGGTGACCCTCGAGCCTGCGAATGGACTCGCCGAGCTGGTGGTAGAACGTCTTCAGCGGTTTGCGGCCTCCTGCTTCCAGCCTCTCGCCGTAGGGCACGTTGAGCAGCAGCTGGCCCGGCGGATCGAGCGGCTCGAGCTCGCGCGCATCCGCTTGGGAGACCTCGACCCGAACCGCTGCGGCGCGGGCGTTGGCCGTAGTTGCCTCGACCGCCTCGGCGTCACGGTCGGAGGCGAAGATCGGCGGCGGGGCAACCTCGCGCGCGGCCAGCTCCTCGCGAAGGCGGGACAGGATGCGCGCGTCCTCTTCCGCCGTCCGCGGCCATCGTTCGCTCGCGAGCCGGCGCCGCAGATTCGGCGCGCGCCGCGCCGCGAACAGCCCGGCCTCGATGGCCAGCGTTCCCGAGCCGCAGAGAGGATCGCGCAGCGGCGTTCTGCCCTCCCAGCCCGAGTAGATCACGACCGCGGCCGCGAGCGCCTCACGCAGCGGCGCCTCCACCACCCGCACCCGGTACCCTCGGTTCGAGAGCAGGTCGCCCGCCACATCCAACGACACGCTGCACTGACCGGCCGCGAGATGCGCCACGATCCAGACGTCGGGAGATCGCGGGTCGACGTCCGGACGGAAGCCGGCGCGCTCTCGGAGCGCGTCCACCACGGCGTCCTTCACCTTCTGCTCGACGAAATGCGTGTGCGTGAGCCCTTCGGCGCGGCCGCTCGCCGCGACTGCCACCGTCTGGCCGCGCGCGACCAGCTCGGCCCAGGGGATGTCCTTCGCGCCCGCGTACAGCTCGTCGGCAGTCGTCGCAGGAAATTCGGCCACCGGCTCAAGCACGCGCAGCGCCGTCCTCAGATCGAGGCACCCGCGCAGGGCGATCTCGCGCTCGCCCGTGAACCGCACGCCGCCCTGCCCCGGCCGCACCCCTTTGGCGCCGATGCCTCGCAACTCTCCCGCGAGCGCTTCCTCGGCGCCGCGCGGACACGTCGCGTACCACGAGCTAAACACAGCAGCAGGGTACCTCGGACGGGGCTATCGGATCTGTTCGGACGGAAGCACGCTCCGCCTGGCGGCGACTTTCCGGCGGCAAAGGGCTCGCCGGGAAGCACGCCGCGGGCTAGGTTGCGGCCGGTGACGACGCCGGTCTTCGAGGCACGGGGCGTGGTGAGGCGGTACGACGGCGTGGCCGCGTTGGGCCCCCTCGATCTCATCGTGGCGCCTGGGAGCACGACGGCGCTGATCGGTCCGAGCGGCGCGGGGAAATCGACGCTGCTCCGTATGCTGAACGGGCTGGTGTGGCCCGATCAGGGAGAAGTGAGGTTTCGCGGGCAGCCTTTGCCTCGCGACGGCTTGCCCGCCATCCGCCGGCAGATCGGCTACGTCGTCCAGGGCGGCGGCCTCTTTCCGCACCTGGACGCGCGCGAGAACGTGGCGGTGGTCGCGCGCTGGCTCGGTTGGGACGAAGCGCGGATCGCCGCGCGGATGGAGGAGCTGGGCGCGATCGCGCGCCTGCCGGCGGACGCGCTGCGACGCTTTCCCCGGCAGCTCTCGGGAGGACAAGCGCAACGGGTCAGCCTGATGCGCGCCTTGATGCTCGATCCGGAAGTCCTGCTCCTCGACGAGCCGCTCGGCGCGCTGGATCCGCTGACGAGATACGACCTGCAACACGACTTGCGGGCGGCCTTCGCGCGCCTGGGCAAGACGGTGGTGCTGGTCACCCACGACCTCACCGAGGCGGCGTTCCTCGCGGGCCGGGCGGTCCTCCTCCGCGACGGCCGCATCGTGCAAGAAGGACCCGTGCAAGAGCTGGCGCGATCCCCGGCGGACGAGTTCGTCGCCCACTTCGTCCGCGCCCAGGAGCGGCCGTCGTGATCGCGGTGCTGCTGGCCATCGCCGTGCAGGTCGGATCGAAGCAGTTCACCGAGTCCGTCATCCTGGCGGAGATCGCGGTCCAGACGCTCCGGGCCGCGGGGGTCGAGGCCGAGCATCGCCGCGAGCTGGGGGGAACGCGCGTCCTCTGGGAGGCGTTGCGCGCGCGGCAGATCCATCTCTACCCCGAGTACACCGGCACCATCTCGGAAGAGCTTCTGGCTGGCGCGGCCGACTTGCCCGGCGAGCTGGCGCGCCGGGGCATGCAGATGGGCGGCTCGCTCGGATTCGAGAATACGTACGCCATCGGCATGCGGCGGAGCGAGGCGTCGCGCCTCGGGATCCGCTCCCTCTCGCAGCTCGCCCAGCAGCGCAAGCTGGAGATCGGCCTCACCAACGAATTCCTCCGCCGCCAGGATGGATGGCCGCGCCTCCGTAAGATTTACGGGTTCTCCGACTCGAACGTGCGGGGAATGGACCACCAGCTCGCCTACCGCGCCCTGCGCTCCGGCGACATCGCCGCCACCGACCTGTACTCGACGGACGCGGAGATCCAGGCCGCCGATCTGGTCGTGCTCGAAGACGACCGCCGCGCGTTCCCCCGCTACGACGCGGTGCTGCTGCGGCGGGCGGATCTCTCCGAGGACGCCGTGCGCGCGCTGGCGCGATTGGAAGGCGCCATCTCGCCCGCGGACATGATCGCGATGAACGCCCGCGCGCTGCTCGGGCATGTCCCGGAGGCGCAGGTGGCCGCCGACTTCCTCCGGGATAAGTTCGGGGTGGCCGAAGACGCGAAGGTGCGCAGCGCGGTCCAGCGGATCGGCCGGCGGACGTTGGAGCATCTCTTCCTGGTTGCGGTGTCGCTGGCGGCAGCCATCGCGGTGGCGGTCCCGCTCGGCATCCTCGCCTGGAGACGGCCGCGGCTGGGCCAGACCATCCTGACCCTGGCGGGAGTGATCCAGACCATCCCGTCGCTGGCGCTCCTGGTCTTCATGATTCCGCTCCTGGGGATCGGCGCCGGCCCGGCGCTGGTGGCGCTGTTCCTCTACAGCCTGCTGCCCATCCTCCGCGGCACGCACGCCGGCCTCACCGGCATCGCTCCGGAGCTTCGCGAGTCCGCCGAAGCGTTGGGCCTGCCTCCGCGAGCGGCGCTCCGGCGGATCGAGCTCCCGCTCGCCACGCCGTCGGTGCTCTCGGGGATCAAGACGGCGGCGGTGATCGACGTGGGCACCGCGACGTTGGGAGCGCTGATCGGCGCCGGAGGGTATGGGCAGTCGATCCTGACGGGAATCCGGCTGGCGGATACCGGCCTCATCCTGGAAGGAGCCGTGCCCGCTGGCTTGCTGGCGCTCGCCGTGCAGGGAGCGTTCGATCTGGCCGAGCGGCTGCTGGTTCCGCGCGGCCTGCGCCTCTGATACCTGATTTCCGCGTGGGCGGTGCGATTCTAACGATCGGCCACGGCAACCGGACGTTGGCCGAGCTTCTCGACGCGCTCCGGGCCCACTCGGTCACCCAGCTCGTCGACGTGCGATCGTTTCCGGGGTCGCGCCGCAACCCGCAGTTCGGACGCCAGGAGCTCGAGCGCAGCTTGTCTGGCGGCGGAATCGCGTATCTGTGGATGAAAGACCTCGGCGGCCGGCGCCCGGCCCGGCCGGGCTCTCCCCACACCGGATGGCACGTAGAAGGCTTTCGTGCATACGCGGATTACATGGACACGCCGGCGTTCTTGGCCGCGCTCGACGAGTTACAGCAGCTCGCGCGCGAGGCTCCCACCGCGTACATGTGCGCCGAGCGGCTCTGGTGGCAATGTCATCGTCGGCTGATCTCCGACGCACTGACGGTGCGCGGGATCGAGGTCGTTCACATCCTCGATGCGAAGAAGAGCGAGCGGCACAAGCAGACGGACTTTCTGCGCGTGGAGAACGGGCGACTTCTCTATTCCGAGCGTCCAGTCACGGAGGAGTGACGATGGAGGCACCGGCCGGAATCGAACCGGCGAATGGAGGATTTGCAGTCCTCTGCCTTACCAGCTTGGCTACGGTGCCGTCCGAAGGGACCGAGCGAGTAGCGCGAGTCGTCCCCGCCGTCAAGGCAACGCGGAGCGCTTACTTGGGCGGTGCCTTCGACCCGCGCGGCACTACCAACCCCCGGGAAAGGCGGCGCAGGACCTTGCGCAGCTGCCGCCTCTTGTACCGGAGGTGCGCGTTCTCCCCCCGCTCGTTGGCGAGCGAGGTCTCGCGGTCCACGATCTGCAGCTCCACCATGCAGAACACGATGCGCCCGTCGCCCACGTCCACCGCCCGCTCCGGCAGCCGGACCGGAATCTCGGCGGGGAAGTTCAGCACCTTGTAGGAGTCTCCAGAGAATTCGTTGTGCGCCGGCTCCTGCTCCTCATCGAGGAAGCCGACTTGGAGCAGCGGCGCCATGCCGCGCAGCGAGGGACTGTCGCGCAGGAGCTGGCGGAAGTTGATCAGCGTGTTCTGCGTCTGTCCGGGCACCACGAAGTTGAAGGGGATGAGCAGGTCGCAGAGGCGGACCAGGACGGGGAGCACGTGCTCGCGATCTTCGGTGACGATCCGGTAGCGGACCCGATCGTAGATCTGCGCGGCCAGCGTCTCCTTCTTCGCCAACAGCTTGGTGATCAGGCTGTGGCGCGTCTTCACGCTCCCGGCCGCGGCGAGGACAGGGAACCCCTCCCGCCGCAGCTGGTCCATGCAGTTGTCGACGCGCTGGGTGACGAGCTGGGTCAGCTCGTCCTCGCTCACCCGGGCGCGGTGGAGCAGCCCGCGCGCCTCGACGTGGTGGACCACGTGCATGACCTTGAGGGCCAGGCAGGCGATGCGGCGCAGCTTCGGGTTCCCCACGCCGGAGGCGAGGAGGAAGAGATCGTGCACGTGCTCGGGCTGGGCGACTTCCTCCGCGACGACGTAACGGAACGTCGTTCTTAGATAGTCGACGGCTTCGTCGAGGATGCGCTGCAGCAGCGCGCGGTCGAAGGGATCGTCGGGCTCGAACAGGCAGAGCCGCAGGTACTGATCGACCTCGTCGCGGGTCTGGAAGTGCAGCCTCCGCCAGTCGATGACCGAGCCGCCGCGCAGGACGAGGCGCATGCGCTCCAGGTCGCCGAGCGTCCAGCGATCGGGGAGCGGAATGGGCGGCTGGGCAAGCATCGCGCGGCAGCATCCTTTAACGTGCGGGCCGCTACAAGCAAGCTTCTGTCGGAGCGATGAAACGTGCCGCGTTGCGGCGAGATGGAGGTCAGAATGCGCAGCGCAGCGAGGGCAGGACCGCCAGGCCCAGCGTGTCGCGCCAGGCCACCACGTCGGTCTCCAGGCCGAGCGTGAATCGGTCGATGAACGGCCGGAAGGTGAGCAGCGCTCCGCCGAACCCGAGCGGTCCGTGCTTGCCGTCCCCGGACACCGGCATGCCCCACCCTGCGCCCCCATGCAGCCAGAAGCTGAGCTGGCCGTCCGAGTCCAGGTGGGCGACGCGGAGACGCGCCCCGCCGCCCGCGGCGACCATCGCCGAGTCCCCAGGGCTGCGCGGCGGCGCGCTTTCGATCGTGCTGCTCAGCCACACCTCGGCGGAGACCCGGTCAGCGACCGGGTATCCCACCTCGACCCGCAGCATCGGACCGGACCCTACCCCGCCTCGACCGCCCTCGCGCAAGAGCACCGGACCGGCCGAGATCCCCACCCAAGGCTGCGGCATCGCCGCCGCGAGCGCCATCGCCAGCATCCACATCGTCAACCGCCCGGAGTGAAAATGAAGGGGTACGTGACGAACACCTCTCCGCCGCCTTTCGGAATCGGGAAACGCCAGGTCTTGATCTTCGAGGCCACGCAGTTCTCCACCGTCCGATCGCGCAGCGTGCTCTCTTGCGTGTGGGCCTCGGTCACCATGCCCGCCGGGTCGATCGTCCAGGCGGACACGAGCTTGCCGGCGAGGTTCGGCCGCGTGGTGAGCTGCGTCTCGTAGCAAGTCCGGATCTGGGCGCGGTGCTCGTGCACGACCTTCCGGATCAGCTCGGGATCGATCGAGCCCACCACCTCGGGCTTGCCGGGCCCGAGCCCGATCTCGCCGTTCTCCTTCCCTCGCAAGCCACCCTTGCCGTCGCCGTAGCTGGCCAGGCCGCCGCCGATCCCGTTGGTGCCGATGCGCGCGAGGCCCAGACCCGACCCGTCGCCCCCGCCGCCCCGGCCGCCCAGCGCCTTGAGACCCATGCCGCCTTCGCCGCGGGCGTCGCCCACCTTGGGACCGACCAGGTGACCCATCGCGTCGCGGGTGCCCTGCTCGAGCGCGACGCCGAAGACATCGTTCTTGCCGCTCCCTCCGCCCAGCGCCTTGAGGAGACCAGTCTCGGCGACGAGCGCCTTGTCGTCCATTTTGCGTTCGGCGCGGGCATTGCGGCGCGGCGCGGTCTTGCTGCCGGCTTCACCCTCGTGATCCATGTGCCGCGCGACCGCCTTGCCCGGATCCCGGCGCGCCTGGTTCACTTTCTGGGCGTCGAGCACCGGCTGGACGTTCTTCGGCGCCGCCCGGACCACCAGCGGACGCGGCTTGATCAGCTCCGGCTCGCCGGCGCTCACCTTCGGCGGTGGCACCGTCGCGCTCCAGAGCTTCATCCCGGTGATCATCAGCATGGCGGCGATGCTGGCGACCAGCACGCCCTTCCAGTCGGTCTGCTCGCCGCGGACGCGCGCAGCGCCGCTCACGCGCCGGATCCGCAGCGCGAGCTTTCCGCTCGCGAGCACGGCGACCGACAGCTGCGGCAGGGGGACCACCAGCCCGTGCGCGTCGGCCTGGCTGCGGCCGCGCACCAGCAGCTCGGGGCCGCCGAGGACGCGGCCGTCTTCCTCCAGGGACAGCTGCAAGGGCCGCGGCGCCACCACGGACCAGCCGTTGACGTCGCTGGTGAGCACGTTCGCGCGCTCGATCCCCTGCAGCAGCGCCTGGCATCCCGCGGCGGTCCCGGCCTGGAACTGCTCGCCGGGCTGCAGTTGCCAGACGCTCACCCGCGTGTTGCCCCAGAACAGCTCCACTTCGGCGCAATCGCCGCCCAGCGGCGTGGTGATGGGTGGAAGGTCTTCGGAAGGCACCGGCGCAGCTTCGGGTCGCACCGCGACCGCGGCGGAGTCGCTGGCCGGCGCCAGCGGGGGCGGCGGAATGATCGGCGCGGGGACCGGGACCGGTTCCACCGGAGCTTCGGGCTCCAAGGGAAGGATCTCGTCGTGCAGCCCCTCGTCGGTGCTGACCTGGAGCTCGGCCGCGCCGTCTTCGCGCACGACTTGCAGCGCGGGAACGTGGGGGTGCGGGCGCTCGACCAGCGGCTCTTCCTCGCCCTGGATGAGCTGGAGGTGCGCCCGCGACTTGATCGCGGCGGCCCCGTTCGCGGAGCGCGCCTGGAGCTCGACCATGATGCGCAGGTCACCGATGGAGATCAGGTCGCCGTGGCGCAGCGGCGCCGCCAGCACCGGCTGGCCGTTGAGGTACAGCGGAGCGGCGGTCGTGGCCCGGAGCACCACTCCCAGCGCGCCCACCTCGATCACCGCGTGCGTCGGCGCGATGGTGGGCGAGTCCAGGATCAGGTCGGCGGAGACGCTTCCCAGCCGGATCCGCTCGGCGCGGAATGCGCGCGAGCTCTTCAGCTTGCCGCCGTCGTAGACCTTGAGGACGATCGGAATCATCGCGTCTCCCGGAAGCGTTCAGCGGCCTGCGAGCGGCGCGGCCAGCGCGCGATCCACGAAGGAGCGGCGGACGCGGACCAGGCTGGGTTCGTCGACCTTGCGCGGGGCCTGCACCAGCTCGCCGTCGGGGCGCTTGATGCCGCCCCGGATGTCTTCCTCCCCGAAGTGGAGGATGGTCCGCCGGGGTCGTTGGGGGCTGCCGGTCGCTTCCTTGGCGGCCGCTTGCGAGCCGCCGAGGGCGGCGGCGGCCGCGAATGCCAGGATCAGCCTGTTCACCATTCCCCCCTCCACGCCCGACCTGCCTCAGCGGGTTTGCACGACCGATGCCTGAGCGCGCTGCTTCAAGGCTTCCTCGCAGCGCTGCACCAGGACGTGGATCGGGTGACCCGGCGGCGGCGGTTGCCTGCTCAAGGTGAGGAAAAGGTTTGCCTCTGCCAGCGCGGCTTGGGCATCGCCGTCGCCATCCAGCTTCAGCCGGGCCAGCTCGAAGTGGGGGTCGGCGGCCTTGGGCGCGAGCGCGACCGCCTTCCGGAGCGCCTGCTCCGCGGGCTTCATCTGCTTGGCGGCGGCGAGCGACTGGCCGTACGCCAGCGCGGCGGCGTACGAGGCGGCGTCCAGCTCCGCCGAGTCCTCGAACGCGTTCAGGGCGGCGTCGAGCTGCCCGCGCTCGTACAGCGCCCGCCCGAGCGCGAGCTGCGCGCGAGGCGAGTCCCCGTCGAGCTCCACCGCGGCACGCAGGGCCTCGAGCTCCGCGGCAGGATTGCCGGCGGCGCGGGCGAGCTCCGCGTTGACCAGCAACGGCTCGGGATCCGACGGATCCGCCTGGACGGCGCGCGCGGCGAAGATCCGGGCCACGCCGGCCTGCCGCTGCGCGAGCTGGGCGCGGGCCATGACGGCCAGAGCGCCGGCGCCTGCGTCGGCCTGGGCGAGCGCCGATTTCACGGCCGCCTGCGCCGCCCCCGGATTTCCTAGCGCGAGCTCGATCCTCGCCCGCAGGACGTGCGCGGGCGCGGCGTCAGCCAGCGCGGCCCGCGCGAGGGCGACCGCCTCGCGAGCGGCGTCCGCGTCGGCGCGAGCGGCGGCGAGCGCGGCGGCCCGCGCGGCGCCCTCGTACGCCACCGGGCCTTTCTCGGCGGCCGCGGCGGCCCGATACGCCTGCTCGGCTTCCAGTCCCCGGCCCGCGCGATCGAGCGCGACGCCGAGCGCGAAATGCGCCGCGGCCGAGGGCGCCGCCTGCACCACGCCCTGGAACTTCGCGATCGACTCCGCAGGCGGGAGCGTCGCGGCGGCCCGCAACGCCTCTCCGAGGAGGCGCTTCCCGCGCTCGGTCTGCGCGGCACGGGCGTCGACCATCTCCGGCGGATCGACCACCGGCGCCTCGGCGAGCACCAGGCGCGGCCGATCGGCAGGCTTGGCGGAAACCTTCTCCAGGAGCATCGCGACCTTCTGCGTGCATTGGCCCGTCACCCCGAGCTCCAGGGCCTTGGCGTCCGCGCTCTTCAGCGTCTCGCGCGCCTCCGCGTACAGCGGCTCCGCCCTCTCGGCCAGGGCCGCGCGGTAGAGCTTGCGCTGCTCGGAGTTCAACCCGCCCGGAACCGAGCTCTGGACGATGCCTTGCCCCAGCAGCATCTGCGCTTCGCCCAGCCGAGCGAGGGCGCACACCGCCGGCTCCGCCTGGCCGAGGGCGACGATCTCCTCCACCCGCTTCTTCACTTCCTGCAGCAGCGAGACCTTGCGACGGAGGGTGGCCATCAGCGGCGGCCGGATCTGTTGGCGGCGGAATGCCTCGAACGACGAAGCGCCGAGCGCGAGCGATGCCTCCGCGGCGCCGGCGGCGGCGTCGGCCGGGAGCTTCTCGCGGGCCTTCGCGGTCAAGCCGCGGTACAGGCGATCGAGCTGCGTCCAAGACCACTGCGCGTTGCCGCTCTCGCCCGCCGCCGCGAACAGCCGCGCCGCCTCCCGCCACGCGGCGAGTTGGAGCGCGGGTTTCTGCGTCGCCTCTCGTGCGATCGCCGCCATCTCCCGCGCAGCGCGCTGCGGCTCCCCCAGCTTCGCGCGGAGCCGCGCCAGCTCGAACCGCTGCGCCTCCGCGTCTTCCGCCCCGCTCCAGATCTGCAGCGCCAGCGATCGATCCGCCGCCGCCTGCCTCAGCTCGCCCCGCCCCTCGCGGAGCACCGCGGCGTCGTGCAACGCGCCCTGCGCCTTCGCCTCGTCGTAGGACGCGCGCTGCGGCGCCTTGGCCGCGGAGGCCGGGCGCTGCCGTCTTTCGGCTGCGCGCTGCCGCTGGAACCCTGCCGCGTACCGTTCCAGCAGGGCCGCCGCCTCGCCCAGCTCTCCCGTAGCCACCAGATCGGAGGCCGAGGCGAGCAGTGCCCGCGGGACCAGGATCGACTGCGGCTGCTCCTTCCAGATGCGTGCCCGCGCCGCGATGGCTTCGTCGACTCGCCCCATCCGCGAGAAGGCCGCGGCCGTGCCGAACAGCGCCTTGTCCACGAGCTGCCCGTGGGGGTGCGTCGCGACGAAGGAGAGCAACGCTTCCGTCTTGCGGGCGTCCGGCCCTACCGCGTCCGCCAGCGCGTACGCGCTCTGCTCCTCGATGCGCTTCAGATCCTGCAGGAAGCTCCCGTGCGCCGTCAGCCGGCGGTCCTCCAGGAACCGCAGCGCCCAGCGGCGGACGCCTTCCCAATCGCCGCGCAGGTTCTCGATGTCGAGCACCAGGTTGGCCGCGTATTCGGCCAGCTCATGCTCGGGATGCGAAAGGGCGATGAACGAGAGGTGTCGTTGCGCCGAGGGGTAATCGCCCGACAGGTACTCGAGCCGGCCCAGCTTGAAGGCCACCTCCACCGCGTGCGGGCCTTCGGGAAGCGCTTGCAGATACAGGCTGCAGGCTCCGGCGAGCTTCTTCTCCTCGGCCGATAGCGGCCGCTGGGCGCGCCGCTCCCCGGTGTCCCTCTGCTCGGCGGTGCCGTGGAGCATCGCCTCGTTGCGCGAGAGCACGGCGCTCCAGGCGGCCTTCTGCAGCCAGCGGCCGGGCGTCTTGGAAGCCAGGTCGCGCCGCACGACCTCCTCATACTGATCGGCCGCGTCCGCCTTCAGGCCGCGCGCGTAGAGGAGCTCTCCATAGAAGAACCGGAGGTCGCCGGCGTCGGCGGCCTCGGGAAAGAGCGCCAGGTCATTGGCGTAGAGGGCCCGGGCCGCCGCCCAGGTCTCGTCCAGGTGGGTCTTGCGCGCCTCGTTGTGGATCTGCACCGCCAGGTTGCGCAGCGTCTCCTCGGCGAGGCGGCTGGCTTCATCGTACTTCTCGTCGGTGGCGGCGGCCACCGCGTTCGGTCCGTTCCGCGCCCGCACCCGCTGGAAAGCCTCGACGAGCTGGCGCGCTTCGGAGAGGAGCTCGCGGCGCCGGCCCCCGCGCTGGGCCAGCACCAACAGGCGCGTCTGGTCCAGCACCGCCGCGGGCGCGTCGCCGTGGACGGCGAGGAGCTGCCGATGGACGAGCTGGGCCTCCGGATCGCGTCCGGTCTCGAAGAGGAGCTTGCCGTATTGCTCGAGCATCTTCAGGCCCGGCTCGGCGCCGAACTTCCGCGCGAACTCCTCCTTGGCGGCCTCGGGCTTGCCGATCCTCGCGTAGGCCAGGACGTAGTCGCGCCGCGCCTCGCGCGCGAGCTGGACGGTGTTCACCCATCCCGACTTCTCCGAGACCTCGACGACGCGCTTGAACAGCTTCATGGCGTCGGGGAAGGCGTTCTGGTTGAACCGGCACCAAGCCGCCTTGTAGAGCGCGTACGGATAGACCTCGTCGGTGGGCACCTCCGCGGCCGCGCGATATTCGCGCAGCGCTTCATCGAGCTTGGCGGCGTCGAACAGGTGCTCGCCGAGAAAGACGTGGCTGGCCGGCGCCCAGGCCGAGCGCGGGAACCGCTTGGTCAGCTCGCGCGCGGCAGCGACCGCCTCCGCGTCGCGGCCGCTTTCCTGAAGGGTGTCCGCGAGGAAGAACAAGGCCTCGTCCGTCCGCGGCGCCTTGGGATACTTCTTCAGCCGTCCGCGGCGGCCTGGGCGCGGATGCTCAGACGCAGCGCGCGCGAGCGCAGTAGGGCCGCCAGCCGTCCCACCACTTCCGCTTGCTCCGCAGGGGACCCGCCCAGCTCGAGCATGCGCCGCAGCGCGGCCTCCTGTTCCTGCTCCTTGGCGGCCACGACGGGTTCCGCGCCCCGGTGCAGCAAGGTAGGATCGCGCCCGGGCTGGACTACAGCGGCGGCGATGAGAAGCGCGAGCATGCCTATCCCTCCCCTTGAAAGAACAGGAAACTTTGCAACCTCCGTTCCGCTGTACAGGACACGGGAACAGGACACCGGGTACAGACACGGGGTACAGGACACCGGGAACCCTCGCACCGCCGGGGACACCATGAAATGGTGTCCCCTAGCCGCCGTCCCCTGTCCCCAAAAGTCGCCTGGGTCCGATACAGACTCACCGGTGTAGCGACTGTTCCGGGAGCCTGTACTCAACCGTGGAACGACTTTCCCGATTGAGAAAAGTCATTCTCACTTCTCCGGAGCCCCCGCCACCTTCTCCGGACTACGAGCAGGCTGCGCAGCCACAGGCAACGGCGCCCGCGCCCGCTTGCACCGCTGCCCCAGCTGGTACCGATAGCTCCCCAACTCGTCCCGCCAATACTCCCCCTGGAACGGCCACAGCTCCTCATCCTCCGCGACCGCGGGCGGCTCATTGTGCGCCCGCGCCATGAGCGCCGCGTCCGGATTGGAAGCGAGCTCCTTCTCCCGCCCCGCGATCTCATACGAAAGTCGCAGCGACTGCGCGAGCAGCTCGCGCAACGTCGCCCGCTCCGCGTTCACTCGCGCGATGAGTCTCTGTCCCGCTGTCTCCAGCAGCCGCAACCGCGCCTGCCGAGCCAGCGGCGCGACCCGCACGATCAGGGCGGAGCTCCGGAACGCCTCGGGCCGCCGGTCGATGGAGTCGATCTCTTGCGCCAGCTGCGATGCGGCCAGCAGCGCTCCGCGGATGTCCTCGTTCTGCTCGATCCGCGCCATCTCCTCGCGCGCCGCCGCCGGCGCGGCCTGCTGCAATCCGACCGGCCCGCGGATCAGCAACTCCCACCCCGCCTGCGGCGTGCGCAGGCCAGTGGCCGCCTCCGCCAACGCATCGTGCAGCGGCTGATAGCGCTGCTGGAACTCCGCCAGCGAGGCGCGCGCGTCCCGATAGCGGCAGTTCTCGTACATCACCAGCGCCTTGAGCACGAACGACTCGGGAAAGAACCTCTCCTGGAAGAAGGGCGCGTGCAGCGTGAGCAGGTTCCCCAGCGCCTTCTCGTCCTCGCCCCGGCGGAAGTGCGCCCAGCTCGCCTCGAAGAGCGCGTCCAGCCATTCCGGCGCGCCGCGCCCGACGCCCTCGTAGAGGCGGGCCGCCAGCGCATCGTCGCCGTCCTGGTAGGCGAGCCGCGCCAATTGCAGATACGCCTTGTCGCGCCTCTGCGCGGCGGCCGCGTCGTCGCGACGGACGGGCAGCTCGGCGAGGGCGAGGAACTCCTTCTTCGCCGAAGCGCCGTCGCCCGCGGCCAACGCCGCCAGCGCGGCGACCTCTCGCGCATCGCCGGCGTTGGGGTCGGCCGCGGGAACGCTCGCGGCGAGAGCGCGGGCGGCATCCAGCTCGCGCTGCGCGGCCGCGGGCACCTTCTGCTGCGGCTCGGCCGGCGCGGGTGGCGGCGGATCGGCAGCGCGCGATCCCATCGCTTCGGACAGCTCCTTGTCGAGGGCCGGCTGCTCAGCGGAGACGGGCCGGAAGGAGACCGGCTGCTGCGGGATGGTCTCGAACGCCGTCCCTTCCTCCGGCGGCGCCAGCTGCAGCGCGCGCTCCAGGTGTCCGCGAGCGATGGCGACGGCCAGCGCCGGCGGCAGCCTTCCCGGGTCGGCCGCGTCGGTCAGCAGTTGGTTGGCCAGCGCCGGATCCTCGCTGGCGCGGAGCGCAAGCTCCGCCCGGGCGGCCGCGCGCACACCTTCGGACTGCTCGGGGTCGGCGGCGAGGGCCGCCAGCAGCACGGTGGCGGTGCGCGGCATGGAGACGTCGCCCAACGCCCGGACCACCGTCGCGATCCGCGCGCGCGCCGGTTCGCCGGCGAGATTCGCCCCATGGACCTCGCGATACGCCGCGACCGGATCGGCCGCGGCGATCAGGGCTGCCAGGACCAGCGTCATGCCCATCCCCTCAACGCCCTCCGCCGAACAACCAGGCGACGCCGGTCTCGATGCTGAGCTTGCGCTCGAGCTCCGAGATGCCGCGCACCCGCCCGGAGTAGATCAGCTCGCTGGCGGCGATCCGCACCATGAAGCGATTGGTGATGAAGAGCCGCTCGCCGATGGAGATGCGCCCGCCCAAGGCCCAGCGCCCGGTCTCCGGCGATGCCGCGTCCGGAGCGATCAGCTCGCGGACCAGCTCGGGCCCCACCGAGATGTAGGCGTCGAAATGGAGCGTGCGCTCTCCGAACAGCGAAAGCTTTCCGTAGACCGGCGCCCACCCGACGGCGATGCCGGTGAGGAGCTGCAGCTTGCCGGGAGTCGAGCGGAGCTTTCCCGCCGCCGGATCGCTGCAGGAGTCGCCGCAGACCTGCACGGGCGCCGCGAGCAGGGACACCCCGCCCAGGACGTGGGTCTCGACCGACCAGCGCTCGTCGAAATGGTGCTCGACGCGGACGCCCAGGCCCACGGTTCGCCAGAAAGGGTCGCCGATGGAGAAGGCGAAGATCGGCTGCACTTCCAGGAGCCCGCCGATCTGGAAGAGCTGCGCCGTCACCGGCGGGAGCGACGCGGGCGAGCCGTACTTCGGCGCCGACGCCACCGGCGGCAGCGTCGCGGGCGTGACCTGCGCGACCTGGGTCTCCTTCGCCGGCGCGCTCTCCTCCTCCGCGCGCGCCGCCACGCCGAGCAGCAAGAGCGCGGCGACCAAGGTCCTCATCGTCCGCCGCCGATGTAGAAGGAAAGCCCGAGCCTCACCGTCCAGAATCCCATCGCCTTCGTCTGCAAGTTGCCGTCCACCGACACGCGCTCCGCGTACAGGTTCCCGCCCACCCGCGCGGTGAGCGCGACGCTCTCGCCCAGAAAGATCCGCTGGCCGATTCCGGCAGCGACCATCGGCCGCACGCCGCGGGTCGCGTCCGTCTCCGTCCAGGCGGCGCCGATCCCGGCGTCGAGGAACGTCTCGAAGTGCACCAGCGCATCGCCCGGCAGCGCCACCTTGCCGTAGAGCGGCGCGATGGCCGCGAACCCGGCCAATGACCCCCGCAGCCGCGAATCGAGGATGCGGGCGTGGAGCTCCCGCTTGGCGATCACCAGCTCTTGCGTCGCCCAGGTACCGAGCCCGTCCGCGTCCAATCCAATGGAAAGGCCCTCACGCAGGTGCCACATGGTCCGCAACCCGCCGCCCCACCGCTGCAGGTACGGATCGCCGATGCTCATCTCGCCGTAGGGCGAGATCTCCAGCCGGCTCGCCTGCCGGAGCGGGCGCTTCTGCACGGCCGTGATGGTGTCCGCCGGTTCCGGCGTCTGCGCGCGGACGGCGGCGGCGGCGAGCGCGATGACGCACGGCAACGAGAAACGCATGGCGCCGCAAACATGGGGGGTGCTTCCCAGGCGGGCAACCCCTTGCGGCCGTGCAGCCGGGAACCAACTTTGCCTCGGCATGGCCGCCCTGCGCACAGTCGTGCTGCTGACACTCCTCCTCGCCGCCGCCTGCGCGCGCAGCGATCTCGGTGCGCCTTGTCACGTGGAGAACGCCGCCGGAGCCGAGCTGATCCCGCTGCCGGGCCGGCAGTACCTGTACCTGGGGTCGAGCGAGTGCGACAGCTTCGCCTGCCTGGCCACGCAGGGGTCGACCGGGGGTTACTGCTCGCAGTCCTGCAGCGGCGAGGGAGGGAGCTGCCCTTCCGGGATGTCCTGCACGCAACTCGCGGTCAACCAGCAGTATCTGGATGCGATGAAGGCCCGGCTGCCGGCGGATCGATACCAGCGGCTCTTCGGGCAGCTCGGCTCGACCTGGTACTGCGTTCTCGCGCGCTGAGGTAGGGTGCCGCGCATGCGGCGTCTCCTCACTGGCCTGATGTGCCTCGCAGCCTGTCACGGCGAAGCCGCGGAAAAGGGGTCGGACGCGCCCAGGCTGCCGCAAGGCGCCGTCCGATTCGAGACGACCCGCGGCCCCTGGGTCGTCAAGGTGGAGATCGCGAACCACGACGCGACCCGGAGCCGGGGCCTCATGTTCCGCCGCTCGCTGGACCCCGACCACGGCATGCTCTTCGTCTTCCCCCGCAGCGAGGAGCACGGCTTCTGGATGCACGACACCGAGCTGGCGCTCGACATGATCTTCCTCGACGAGGGACGGACGGTGGTCGGCGTGGTGGCCAACGCCGCGCCCCGCACGGACACGCAGAGGACCGTCGGCAAGCCGTCCCGCTACGTGGTGGAAGTCGCCGGCGGCGAGGCGGCCGCGCACGCGGTGGGCCCCGGGACCCGAACGGTGTTCATCGGAGTCTCCGAGTGATCAGCGGCGCAGCAGCTTCTGGGTGATGTCGGACCCCAGGCTCTGCTCCATCATCCGCTCGACGGAGCGCTCGAAGTCGCGCCGGGCCGCGTCGTCCTGGAAGACGAAGCGGACCCCCATCCCGGGCTCGGCGTCGCGTTCCTTCGCGTCCTCGGCAGCCAGCACCCAAGTCACCTCGCCCTCCAGCAGCAGCGGCTCAGGGAGCGCGGGCAAACAGAGGGCGAACTGGCAGCGGCTCCCCACTTGCAGCGGGCGCGTGGTCTTGATGAAAGTCCCCCCCTTCGAGATGTTCTTCGTATAGTCGGCGAAGAACGCGTTCATCCGCTCGTAGTCGATGCGCAGACGCATGGTCGCGCTCTGGCTGCGGCGATCCTCGGGAGGCGGCATCGACGATCAGTCTGACAGCAGCGGTCGCATCGGGGCAAGAACCGGGCCGCGGCTGTACCTGGTGCTGCTCGGCCTGCTGTCGCTGGTCGCCTGTTTCCTTCCGCTCGCGGACCATCTCGGGTACGAGCTGAGCGCGCTGGTGGCGCTCGCCGCTGGCCTGTTCGGAGGCATCCCGGGCATCGCGGCCGCCCGGATGGAGCGGGACTCGGCCACCCGCGCCCTCTCGCGCGCGCTCTGGTTCGCGCTCTGGGCCCTGGGAATCCCCCTCGTGCTGATCCTGCTCAACGGGCTCCGCCGGCCCGCCTGCGATCCATCGGGCGGGTTCGCCCTCTACCTCGCCCTCGCGGTTCCCTCGGCGACCCTCGCCTGTACCCTGGGAGTCGCTTGCGGGTTCGTGGCGCCGCGCCACGCCGGCTGGCTGTACGCCCTGGTCTTCGTCGCTTCCCTCGCCGTCGCGCTCTGGCCCCTGGCGCGCGGGCCGCAGATGTTCGCCTTCCACCACCTGGGGGGAATGTTTCCCGGTCCGATCTACGACGAGGCCATCACCACTTCCCGCGCTCTCTGGCTCTTCCGCGCCGACACGCTGCTGTACGCCGCCGCTTGCGCCGGCATCGCGCTGATCGCCGGTCCTCCCCGGCCCAGGAGGCGCGGGATCGCCATCCTCGCCGTCGCCGGGGGGGCGGCCGCCTGGATGTCACTGCAGGCGGAGAAGCTCCATTGGAAGGCGAGCGCGGCGCAGCTCGACGCGGAGCTGGGAGGGCTGACGGAGACCGAGCACCTGGTCCTGCACTTTCCCCGGGAGAAGAAGGAGGAAGAGCGCGCGCTCCTGGCCCGCGACGCGGAGACGGAGGTGCGGGCTGTGGCGAGCTTCTTCGAGATCGCCCCCGGCCCGCGGGTGCACGTGTACCTGTACCGGTCGGCGGAGGAAAAGCGGACGCTGATCGGCGCCGCGGAGACGAGCTTCACCAAGCCTTGGCTGCATCAGATCCACACCAACGACGCTCCCGCGCCGCATCCCATCCTGCGACACGAGCTGGTGCATGCGATCGGCGCCCAGATCGCGCGCGGCATCTGGAAGGTTCCGCGCGGGCTCGTGCCGCAGATGGCGTTGACCGAAGGGGTCGCGGTCGCGGGCGACTGGCCTCCCGGCGAGTTCACGGTGCACGAAGAGGCGCGGGCAATGCGGGAGCTGAACCTGCTTCCCGACCTTCAACGCCTGTTCCGGCCGGCGGCGTTCTACGCGGAGGCGGGCGCGCGCGCCTACACCGCCGCGGGATCCTTCTTGCGGTTCATCCGCGACACCCGCGGCGCGGAGGCGCTCGACAACTTGTATTCCTCCGCGGAGCCGCTCGATCTGCGGGAGCTCGTGCCCCGCTACCTCGAGTTCCTCGACGCCATGCGCGTCCCAGCCCGCGCCGTCGCCCTTGCCAGCCAGCGCTATGCCCGGCCGGCCATCCTGCGCAAGCGCTGTCCGCACGAAGTGGCGGCGCTCGGGCGCGAAGCGCAGCGCGCGCAGGACCCGAAGCGCGCCGCCGAGCTCTGGGCGCGCTGCGCGGAGCTGGAGCCGGACGATCCCGCCCTGCTCGTCGCCCTGCGGCGCGCCCAGATCGCGGCGAAGGACCCGGCGGCGGCGGAGGCCACCGAGGCCAAAGCGCTGGCGCACCCGAAGCTCTCGCTTCCCCTCCGGGCCCAGCTTCTCACCGACTCGGGCGATACGGCGTGGAAGGCGGGCGACGTGGCGCGGGCGGTGTCGCGGTACACGGAAGCGGCGCAGCTCCCGCAATCCGAGCCGGCCGAGCGCGGCCTCGCGGTCCGTCTCCGGGCCGTCCGCGAGCCCGAGACCTGGCCGGCGTTGCGCCCGCTGCTCGCCGACAACAACACCGCGCCGGAGATCCTGCTGCACCTGCGCGACCTCGATCTGGCACGGCCGCGCGACGGGCTCGCCGCGTATCTGTTGGCAAAGCAGATGCAGAACCGGGCAGCGTGGCCGGAGTGTGCCGCGTTCGCGGCCAGCGCGCTGCGGCGCGAGCTACCGGGTCCGCTGTTCGTGCAGGAGGCGCTGCGCATGCGCGGAATCGCGGCCTGGCACGTCGGAGATGTGGCGGCGGCGCGCGCCGCGTTCATCTCCTTGGGAAAGGACGCGACGCCAGGTCGCGCCGTGGAGGTCGAGCGGTGGCTGGATCGGCTGCGATAGCTAGACGACTTCCACTGCCGCTGCCTTGCCGGCGAAGAGCTCCTGGTTCCCCGCGGGCCGGACGCCGCGGATGTTCACCTCGAAGAAGAGGCGCTCTCCCGCGAGCGGGTGGTTCAGGTCCACCACCACCATGTCCGTCTTTACTTGCATCACGGTGATCGGGTAGCTCTGCCCGCCGCTCGCCCGCGCGTACAGGCAAACGCCCTTCTCCAGCTTGACGTCGGTGGGGAAGAGGGAGCGCGGCAAGGAGACGACGTTGTCGTCCTTGCGCTCCCCGTACGCGTCCTCGGCCCCGATGCTGAAGGCGGCCTGCTCGCCTTCGCGCAGACCCTCCAGCGCGCGCTCGAGAGCGGGCAGGATCTGGCCGGCGCCGTGCAAGTACTCGATGGGAGACTTCCCCGCGCTGCTCTCGACGACGCGCCCCGTCCCGATCCGCACCATGTAGTCGAGCAGGATCACACGGCCGTGTTTCACGCGCATGGGGTGAAGCTGGGCACAGCGCGAGCGGCTGGCAGCTAGACGGCGGGCCCCCGCCCGGTCGGGCGCGAGGCCGGCGCGAGAACGGCGCTGGCCGCCACCGCCAGAGCCGCCCCGAGCAGCAGCGCCGAGGCCGGAGAGAAACGATCCCAGACGTACCCGGCCACGATGGAGGCGGTCAGCAGCCCCGCTCCGGTGATCAGGTTGTACAGCCCCAACGCGCGCCCCCGCGCTTCGGGAGGGACCGCATCGGCGATCAGGGCCCGCTCGGCGCCTTCGGTGAGCGCCGCCACCAGCCCGTACGCCGCGAACAGCGCCCATGCATGCCAGGGCGCGCGCGCCAGGGCGAATCCCGCATAGCAGGCCGCATACCAGAGCCATCCAGCGATGAGCGTCCGCCGGCGCCCCAGCCTGTCGGCGACGCGCCCCGCCGGCCAGGAGAGAAGCGAGCGCGCGAGGTGGAGCAGCGCCCAGAGCAAGGGGAGCTGCGCGGTGGCGATGCCGAGGGTCTGGGCGCGGAGGATGAGCAAGGCGTCCGTCGAATTCCCCAGCGTGAAGAGCGCGATCGCGGTCAGCAGGATGGGAGGAACCCGCGCGGTGAGGGCCGGGCCTTGCTG
>WNFP01004266.1_pt1 | contig 34837 bp, 35 predicted proteins | sample 5400201 | NCBI WGS metagenome assembly WNFP01 (sample SAMN13153355, study PRJNA577476) | soil metagenome | isolation source: 115 cm saprolite under Madrone tree | place: USA:California | collected 2016-06-14 | reverse complement strand
AAATTGGGCACGCATGTCGTTATCGATGCCAGCGACTTGCGCACCGTCGTTCGCAAATCGCCTCACCGTCTCCGACCCGATCAATCCGGCTGAGCCAGTGACTATGATCGTACGCAGTTTCATTCTCGCAGCTTTAGCCCTTCAAACTCGGCCAGGGCCGTGCCGAATGAAACGATTTCACTATTTCAGTGTTTCCGTTTTTCCGAGTTTGTCCTCGAATGCCATTCTACCAGACCGGTTCCGGACCAATGGCCGAACGAGGTCAAATCGAGTTTCGGCCGTGCGATGTCTTGCCAAACGGCGAGCATGTTCCAAAAGCGAATGTCATCAATGACGAGGAGAAGGGGTTTATGAAAGTCAACGGTTTCCAGCTGCTGGAGCAATTTGCGTTCGAAGACGCCGTCCTTCGCTCCGTCCACGAAGAGCAATTCCGTTTGTTGAATCAGGCTGCGGTGCAACTCGAACACGGCCGTGTCAGACAGGTCGCCAATTTGCTGTCGCAGCCGATCATCCTCGAAATCTTCCGGACGGAGACAAGTATCTGACAATGATTTCCACGGGACGACGTCGAAGGTAACGATTTTGCCGGCGGAAGGCAGAAATTTTTTGAGTGCAAGCGCCGACAGCCCGCGAAATGTCCCGATTTCAAGGACGCGTTCAGGTTGCAACAGTTTTACCAAAGCGGCGAGCAACCGGTAGTGTTCTCCAGGCCATACTCGCGTGAAATCATGGCTATCGGCATCGATGCGTCGACTGAGGTCCGGTAACTCGGTTTGCCACGCTTCGTGTGCGGCGCGCAAAGCGAGGTCGATCAGATAATCGTTTGGTCCGCCGCAGGTATTGAGCGTGTCGTAAATTATGGAGTATTCGCCATGACTAGCCCGCGGATTCGGAAGAACGAATTTAACGGCGCGACGCTGAATCGACCGAACGGCTCTCTTGAAAAATCTCATAAAACGAACGAACTGATCACGATTTTTGCAACTATGGTCAAGCGCGGCAAAGCAACATTGGATGCGTGAGCCTTCAGATTTCAGCTTTCAGATTTCTCCCGCTTTCGGCTTTCATTAAAGCAGTTGAGCAGTTGAAAAACTGAAGGCTCAACTATTCGACATTCCTCGGTGCGAGATTGGCTCCTTGGAAGATCATTGGAAGCAAGGAGTGCGTGCGAGTTCCAAATCTAAACTTCACCCGAAGCAATGCCCGCAGTGTGGGAATGGGCCGCTCGAAAAACATTCGCGTGAGTCTTGCGACTGATTCAAACCAGCCGAAGACGCGTCCAATTGGCGATCGGCATTCGAGAATTTTAAGAGGCAAAAGAAGCGCGGCGCGATCGTTCCGACTTAATAGAATCGGATTGGCGCCACAAATCCGACGCATCGCGCGCTCGGCTGCCGCTCTTTGCGAACCGGCGCGCGAGAGATCAGGGCGCAGACTCAGTTGATTTCCATGGTAACGCCACATTGCCAGTTTTTTTGGTACGTGTATCGAACCGGTTAAGCTCGTGAGTTCAAGCAACCAGCTAAAATCCGCGACAGATCCAATTGCCGTTTCAAACCGCCCAGCAGCGCGGGCAGCGCTCATTCGAACAACAAGTTGATTTAGTGAAAGGTAAACGCTCCGCCCATCGAAATGGAGGAGACAATCATGAGGCACAGGTCGGTAATTAATATTTTTTTCTATTTCGCCAGGGAATGCGGCGCGAACATGGCTGAGGTTCAATAAATTTCTCGCTGCGCGTTTTGTCAGACGACCATGCAGGTCTTTTCGAGAGAGTTCGTTGCCGTTGCGGTTGATGAGCAAAACGTCCGACGCAGCGATGCCGGCTTCCGGGCAACGCGAAAATGCTCGCAGCATTTCCGACAGAAATTCTGGCGCCATAGTATCGTCGCAGGTGGCGATGTGGAGAAATTCGCCGGTTGCCAGATCCAGGCCGCGATTGAGCGCGGCATAAAGTCCCTTACGTGGAATTTGATGCAGTCGAAACCGCGAATCAGACGAAGCGATCGATTTAAAAAATTCCCAAGTTCCGTCGGTCGATTGGCTGTCGAGGACTATCGCTTCCCAATCGGTAAACGTCTGATTGAGCAAAGAATCGATTCGCGCTTCGAGAAATTCGCGCGCGTTCAGCGACGGCAGCAGAATCGAAACCTTTGGCGTTTCAACCATAGAAAACTGAAGAAGTTCGCTAGATAATGCGGCCGTTAATGACAACCAGGTATTGTCGCTTCAGGAGACGCGCGCAGCCTCGCAACAGGCCATCGGCACTTTTCCTTACGCTCCCAAGCAGAGTCGAACATGATGGTCCAAGCCGTGCCGATTGGGAAAGTAGCTGACGCAGATATGGAGCGAAGATGTTCCGGATGACGATCTTGGATGGGATCACTTTATACTTTGCAAGCTGAGTGTCATAAATCCAGCCGGCCAGTTGTTTGAAGCCGTGAAAGTGGAAAAAAACCAACGGTTGATCGTCCACGAAAACGGTCCCATCGCGCACGGTTAGCTTGTAGTTTCCCACATTCCAAGGCGCAAGATTTGCCCCTTTGTGCTGCAACACGACAACATTTTGGAACCGAGTCGGCCAATCATCGAGATACTTTTGGTCGGCGAATCGATTGCCTTCAGTCCGATCGTAACACCACTCAATACATCGCTCTCGCCACCAGTGAAGACAGGATAATCCATTGTCATCGCGTCTAAAAGTGACCCAGCCGACATTATAGATCCCGTTCCATTCCCATTTGCGGAACGCTTCCGAAAACCGATGCGGGATAATTGCAATCGACTTATTGCTTATTTCTTCGAACAGTGGTTCAACGGTGGTGAAAAAGAACAGATCCGAATCCAGGTAAGTGATCAGGTCCACCGCAGGCTCGCGACGCAGAATGAAGAGCGGCAGACAAGGCGTGCAGGTGAAATAATACTCGAGAAGAGACCGGTTCGTTTTTGCCTGGCGCAATGGTGGATCGTCTCGCTCCAGTTCGCTCAGGGTAAGGAGGCTGACCTCCGGTAATTTGAGCTTTGCCAACGCTGCGTAGCTCTCCTCATCCAGGCATAACATCCACAATTTGAAGTCACCGCAATTACGTTTCAGCGAATCGTAGAGCACCAGGGCTCGAGCCAGATAATGACGATCAAAATACGTGCAGAAATAGCGCATAGATGAGCGACGACCTATTGAATGGGCCCATCGAACGATTTCAAGAGATAGGACATCGCCGGCTAACGCTTAATCGGCTCGTTTCCGAATTCGATCCGATCATCCTGGCTTGGGGGTGGAGATTCTATGCCATTTCACGTCTGCATAAACCTGACCGAGCTCATCGCCCGAGAAACCATCGAATCCGTCAGCGACCGTGGCCACGATTCGGAAGCTGAGCGCCTGCTGGCGACGATCGTAGAGTTTTGTCTTTGGGGTGTGAAGGGCGAGGTCGATGAAATAGCGTCCGGGAAGCAGCAAACGGCGCGGAATCATCGCGGTGATATTGTGTTTTCCGGCTGCTTCAACTGAGATGGGCGGATCCGCCATCGATAGAGTGGAATAAAAGACTTGTTCGCGTTTAAAATTCAGGACTGAAAATGAAAGTTGAAGTCCTTCGATTTGGCGGCGCACCTCAAACGAGCATTTGAGAAGAATCGGCTCACTCGTCGTAAAAGAAATCGTGGACCGGTCGTTCGAATCGTACAATCCGGCAAACTGAAAACTTGCTCCGGTGTCGACCGGTGAGAAATCGATCGCGGAAGCCTGAACTTGTTCGCCTCCCAAATAAGCCCCAACCACGTCGGTGGTGGTCCCTGTTTTCACGATTTCTCCGTGCCGAAGAAGAACACATCGTGAACACAGATGACAGATAGCATCCATGTCGTGACTGACGAAGATCACGGTGCGGCCTTCTTTCCCGGATACATTCTCCATTTTCTCCAGACACTTTTTCTGAAATTCGGCATCGCCCACGGCCAGCACTTCGTCGATGAGAAGAATCTCGGGGTCGAGATGGGCAGCGACGGCAAACGCGAGTCGCACGTACATGCCGCTCGAGTAACGTTTCACCGGGGTGTCGAGAAATTTTTCGACTTCGGTGAAGGCAACGATTTCGTCGAATTTTCTTTTAATTTCCGCTCGAGTCATGCCGAGGATCGCGCCGTTTAGAAAAATATTCTCACGTCCGGTCAGTTCCGGGTGAAAACCGGTCCCTACTTCGAGCAGGGCTCCAACTCGGCCATAGATGTCTACCGTGCCTCGAGTCGGCTCGGTAATCCGGTTAAGAATTTTTAAGAGCGTGCTCTTGCCCGCGCCATTGCTGCCAATGATGCCGAGTGCTTCGCCTCTGTTGACATCAAAGGAAACATCCTTCAGCGCCCAGAAAGTTTCCGATGTCGATGTTCCGTTGCTGCGCAAACGGTTTATCAATCGTCGCGGTAAGGTCACGAGTTCGTCGTGGAGCGTTCTGTAACCGCTTAAGCCACCGCGTCGGTGGGCGATCCGAAAAGATTTGCTCAGGTTCTGAATGGAAAGCGCAATGTCGGACATCTTTCGAAACGCGAAGAAACTAAATGATGTCAGCAAAATCGCGTTCAACGCGACGGAAGAAAAAGGCGCCGCTGCAAAGGATGAGGAACGACATTCCAACCGTGATCCAAAACATGGTAGGATTTAGAGCACTGCGGCCAACAACCGACCAGCGGAAGCCTTCCACAAATCCGACCACCGGATTGAGGGCAAATAACGCTCGCGCTCGCTCCGATGCGATCATGCTGGTGGGATAAACCACCGCGCTCGCGTACATCCAGATTTGAAGGAAGAAAGGCAACGCATAATTGCAATCGCGATACTTAACGCTTAGCGCCGAAAACCAGAGCGCAACGCCGGTCGCGGTAACTGCAGTCAGGACTAGGAAACCGGGGACCGCAAGCAGTCGCACCGTCGGTGACACGCGGTAGATCACCATTAAAATGAAAAGAATGACCAACATTACTGCGAAATCGAACAGCGTGGAAAAAGTGTGCGAGAGCGGAATCAACATCCGCGGAAAGTAAACTTTTGAAACGAGCTGTGCGTTATTGACCAGGCTATTGCTGCTGCGTTGAGCCGTCTCTGAGAAATAACGCCAGGCGGTCAGGCCGCAGAAGACAAACAAGAGATACGGCACGCCATCACTTGGAAGTTTGGCCATCCGGCCAAAAACCAGAGCCAGAATGATCGCTGCGATCAGCGGCTGGAGTGCGATCCAGATCATCCCGAGCGCGGTCTGTTTATAAATGACCTTGATGTTCCGTTCGACCAGAATCCAAAGGAGATCACGATAACTCCAAAGCTCGCGCAGGTTCAGAGCCGCCCAGCCTTTGGTCGGACGAATCCGAAGCGTCGGTTTAGCAGTTGAGGGCTGCGTTACGACTGAGCTCACCGGCGGCCCGGCTCCGGCAACAATGATGGGAGATTCCGCGTTCAAGGAAGCAACGTTACCGGCAATCTCGTTCCTTATCAAAAAGACAAGTACTTGTACTTCGAGCGAAAAAGAGCTTGTCGATCCGTTGCGTTTCCCTGGTATCGCCCGGGATTCTCCTTCAAATCTTGACGCAAATTCTTCATGTCTTCGCCGGATTTGATCCCGAGCGCGCTCAGCCGAGCGAGCCCGGCCTGTCGGCGCTTTTCGGGAATGGTGGCTGGTTGCTCAAGCAAATTGAAAAGGAATTCGCCATCGCGCTCTGCTCTTACTGCGCAGTTTTGCTGCAAAGATTCAGCGACGTAGAAAGAGCGACGGACTCCGCCGGCCACTCCGAGGGCGAGACCCAACAAGACAGTTCCAAGAAATACGTATCGCCGCCACTGACGAACTTGGATCTGGCGGTAAACCTCGGCGATCGCGATCGAAACCGCAGTCATGAAAGCGAGTGTCGGCAACGCGATGCCGAAAGGCCGCGCCACGCCGAGGGCGGGCAGAGAAAGTATGATTCCCACACCACAGACGCCAAGAAACAGGCTGCGGGTAGGCGGCCGGCTTGTTCTGAGAAAAATCACGATGAGTGCGATTAAAAAGCCGACCCATAAGAGTCCAATGAGTTTATCGGTGCTTCCAATCATCGTGTAGCCACCCGGCAGCCATGAAGCCACGATCGCGCGGAAGAATTTTCCGGCCGCGCCCAAAGTGAACCGAGGCGATAGCGCGTCTGGGACCAAGAAATGCCAGAGACAGTAATGAAAACAGACGACCACGAAGAGGCTAGCCGCGGCCGCGAAAATCTCGCGCCAACGTGCGCGGTCCGGTGATGAAATCAACCACAGAAGAGGAAAAACAACCGGCAACGTGTACGCTTCTTCACGGTTAAATGTGGCGAGTATTGCGCACGCCAACATCGCGGCAAAGAAAACACCGCGCTGTCGTTTCATCCAAAGAACAAAAAAGTAAGCAGTCAGGGCGATGAAAATGTAGGCCAGGATGACGTGGCTCAGACTAATCCAAAGAACGAGCGAAGCGAAGACCCTCGAGGAGACGAACAATGCAAAGACGATCGCGATCTGGACGAAACGAAGGCCAAGCTCCAACAAAAGAATTCCGACCAGGCAAAGAAGTACTGCCATCAACGCGAGCAGAAAGATTCTCTGCAGGACGATATTTTCTCCCAAGAGCGAGCCCTGGAGATGGTAAAGAAGAGTGCTGACCGGGCGTAGTCCTGGTGTTTCGATTTTGTCCGGATCGACGACGCCGTGAAAAACGGACAGAAGCTCCGATCCGGAATAAGGGCGAATCAAATGAAAGTCGTCCCAGTGAAACGGATATCGAAACGTAGGAGCGAACAAAACGGACCAGACGAGCAGAGGAATCCCGACCAAGCCGATGACTCTTAAGACGGATCGCATTTCATCCTTGTTCGATCGACATGTTGCTCGCTGCAGTTTCTACTGCACTCGCGGTGTCGGAAGTGGGACGACGTAGCGGCCTTTGAAACCACGCTCAGTCAGCTTCGGAATCAGTTCGTCCGCGATGTGCCAGGACAACAGCAGCGCGTATTCGGGCTGGTCGGAAAAGAGCCGCGCTTCCTCCACCACCGGAATAATGGTACCCGGAACGTACTTGCCGATTTTGTACGAGCCTTTGATTTCAAGAACGCCGTCCAGGATGCCGTTATCCAAACCGACGTAATTGATTAGCGTGCTCGCGCGCGACGGCGCGCCGATCCCGTATATCCGTCCGCCTGCGGTTTTGATTTCCTTGAGCAGCGAAAGCAGGTCGAGCTTGGAATTGACCACGGCACGTTTGAATTTTGCAAACGCATTCAAGGTGATCTCGCGTTTCTCTTCTTCCAGAATTTGCTTCACGCTCGCCTGAACAGGATGTCGATCCTTTCTCGTGGCGTAAACACGGATCGAACCGCCATGAGTCGGAATGCGTTTGGCGTGGATCACTTCGAGCCCGTGCATCTCCAAAAGATTTTTGAGGCTGGTCAACGTGTAGTAGCGGAGATGCTCATGATAGATCGTGTCGTATTGGAGCGTTTCCAGCAGCGATCGAAAATAATGGGATTCGCTAACGAAGATGCCGGTATCGCTGAGCAACATGAGAATGCCCGCGACGATATCGTGAATGTCTTCGATGTGCGCGAAAACGTTCGTCGCCGTGACAATTTGAGCTTTTCCCTGTTCGGCCAGCGCTTTCGCCGCCACGTCTTTATTAAAAAACGAAATCATCGACGGGATCCCCCGCTCAATGGCCAGTTTTGCGGCATTGGTTGGTTCGATGCCAAACACGCGCACCCCGTTTTTTTGGAAATTGCTCAGGAGCGTGCCGTCGTTCGAACCGATGTCGATGATTAGTTGTTTGGGTTCTAGCGGGTACATCGAATCCACTTCGCGGGAAAGCTCGGCGAAATTTTCGCAAAGGATTTTCGTCGTGCCGCTGGTGTAGGGATACGACGGCGGGAAAAGGATCGCCGGGTCCACGATCAGTCCGAGTTGGACCAGCGTGCAGTTTTTGCAAAAGAGCAATTCGGCGGGATAAGCGGGTTGCTCCGCCAAAGGCGTGCCGATTAGCGGCATCGTGTTTACTGGGGGTAAATAGCCGAGAAACAGGATCGGCTCCAAGTCCCGCGATTCGCAAACCTGGCAGCGGTCCACCACGATGCTTCCGCCGCTGCCGGCGGCGAGTTTTTTTTGGGTCTTCATGACGTGCGGGCCGGATTTTTGTCGGCGTTGGCCAGGTACCAAGGAATTGTCGCTGCCAATCCTTGCTTTAACGATACGGTCGGTGCGTAACCCAAATCACGGATGCGTTTGATGCTCGGACAGCGGCGCAATGTTCCACCTGGCTTCAATTCTCTCGATGCAATTCGAACATCGCGGCCGAAGAAGCGCGCGATTTCTTCCGCCAGTTGTTTGATCGACATTTCATCTTCGGTCCCAATGTTATAAATGCCGAGGTGCTCGCCTTTCTCCATCACTTTCATTAATTCTGCAATCAGGTCGTCGATAAAAACGAACGCTCGCGTTTCCTCGCCGGTCCCCTCGATTGGCAAAACGACAGTGCCCTTCGTTTTTTGGCAGAGCTTGTGCATGCGCAACGTGAGCTGCGGGATCACATGTTCCCAACCCATGTCCGGGCCGTAAACATTGTGCGGGCGGAATATGACCGCGCGCTGAAGTTTTTTGCGACCGTAGTTGAGCGTGAGCAACTCGCTAATGATCTTGCCGCCGCCGTAGGAATAGCGCGGATTGAGCGGGTCGGGAATCGAGAGAGCGACGGTTTCGTCAGTCGGCACTTGAGCTGGCGTCTGGTAAACCTCGGAGCTGGAAGCGACAAACAATTCGCCAACGCCGTGTGCAATGCATGCGTCGAGAACGTTGAGCATGCCTTTCACCGCAACTTCGAGCACGAGTTCAGGTCGCGAGTAGAAAAATTCCGTACCGTTAATCGCAGCCAGATGACACACGGCATCGACGCCTTGGACCGCTCGCGCGACGGTCGACGCATCGCGCACGTCACCGTCCATCCACACAATCTGCGATTCGACATCGCGTAGCCGATGGCGCGACCCGCGCGATTCGTTGTCGAGCGCGCGGACATCATTTCCATTCTTTAAAAGCGCACGCACCAGCGCACTGCCGATGAAGCCGCTCGCTCCGGTGACAAGATAACGCATAACTTATCGATAGAATTTCGGGATTCGCACCGTCGCTTTGCCGAGCACACTCCGGTTCTTGAGATGGGCGCGGAAACCCCAAAGAAACCAGCGGGAGTATTCCACCATCCACGGCCCGAGACGAAAAGTGGACTCGCCGCCGTAGAGACGATCGATCGAAACGATCGGTACCTCACCCAGTCGCAAGCCGGCATGATGAGCTTTGATTGCCATCTCGAAAGCGACTGTCCAACCGACCGGCCGGCTTTCTAGGTTCAAGGAAGCAAAAATTTCTTTGCGAAACATTTTGATCCCGGTGGTCGCGTCCGTGAAAGGCGAAGCGGCGACGCGGTGGAACAGCCAGTTTGCGCAGAAAGAAAGAAAGGCGCTGACTAACGAGCCGCCGAGCCTGCGCCCACCGTGCGCGTAACGGGTGCAACTGACAAAGTCACATCCGTCACGAATCAACGTGATCATATCGTCAATCGCCAAGACCGGCCCGACTTCATCAGCGGCGAAAATAAGGATGACGTCGCCTTCCGAAGCAGCGACGCCGGCGCGGATCGCGTTCACGACTCCATGGCCAAGCGTGTTCTGGATACCTCGTAGCTCTGGATAGATTTGGTGGACTTCGTTGACGACGGCAATGCTGTCATCGTTCACCGAATCGTAAACGACCAACACCTCGTGTGGCACCTCCACGACTGCACGAAGAATCTTGAGCATGATCCGCAGGTTGATTCCCTCATTCCGCACCGGCAGCAAAATCGACAACATGCGGCACCGATCCGTCGCCGGTTTCGCATCGCTCGGTGCTGTCGCCGCGATACTGTTCATGCTCGGTAGAACTGGCTGATCAAGCGACAGACGGTCCGCACATCATCATCGGTCATCTGAAAAGCGGATGGCAACCAGATGGCTTCTTTACCGAGGCGCGTGCTGATAGGAAAATCGGCATCATCGAGCCGATAAGGTTTCTGTGTGTGTAATGGAAACCAGAAGCGCCGGCAACTCGCGCCGTTCTCGGCGAGAAAGTTGTCGAGTTCGTCACGACGCTCGGCCAGAGCGTCGATCCACTGCGGTTGTTCGCCCTGGTCGATCTTGAATGGAAGCACGCGGATGCCTTTCACCCCAGCCAGTTCATCGCGGTAAATCCGATAGGTCTGCCCGACGCGCTCGAGTCGCGCGTCGAGTTTTCCCAACTGTCCCAAACCAACCGCGGCTTGGAGATTCGTCAGCTTGAAATTAAAACCAATCCGGTCATGCGTGTCGGCACCGCCAGTGCCACGCACCGGCCGGCCTTGATCTTTCAACTCGCGAAGTCGATGAAAGATCGCTTCATCGTTTGTAACAATGACGCCGCCCTGACCGGTGGTGATGACTTTGTTAGGCGAAAACGAGAAGCAACCGGTCTGGCCGAACGTGCCGAGGTGACGGCCGTTGTGTCGTGAACAAAACGCTTCGGCGGCGTCCTCGACAACAGCAAGGCCACGTTCCCGGGCTATGCGGACAATGTTTTCGATTTCTGCAGCGCGCCCGCTTACGTGAACGGGCACGACCGCTTTTGTTTTCGAAGTGATGGCTGCTTCCAGCGCGGCAACACTTATATTAAGGGTGCTAAGATCGACATCTACCAACACGGGCGTTCCGCAGGCCATTGAAACGGCATTGGCCGTGGCAATGAAAGTTATGTCCGGGACGATTACTTCGTCGCCGTGACCGATCCCGAGAGCAACGAGCGAAAGATAAATCGCCGACGTGCCGCTGGTAACGCCGAGCCCGAATTTTGCAGCCATTCTTGCTACCCCGCCCGCCGCAGAACAAATCCTTGGATCGGGCCGAAAGACTCTCCTTTATCCACCGAGATTTTTATTCGATCGCCCATTAGTTCGTACAAACGACGAGCAGCGGTATCGGCGACGTCAACGATGTCGTCTTTCACCGCTTTGCGGCCGTAGCCTTCGAACTTCGCGAACATGTTTATGAAAACGCGCGTGAGCAAATAGTAGAGATTAAAGGTATGCGTCTTCTCGACTGTGAATTTTCCTTCCAGAAACTCCATCAACCGGTCGTAGTGCACGAAGTAATTGTGCCAGTCGTGGATTGGCACGTTCGGCAATCCAACGGCGCGACGCACCGTGTTCATGGCTTCAAAGCCCTCGAACGTATTTTCGATCATGACGTAGCGTCCGTCCGGACGTAACGAATTCCGGATATTTTGCAGGACTTGTTTCTGTTCTTCCCACGTCATGAAATTGATGACGACTCGCTGCGTGACAACCAGGTCGAACTTGCCAACGTAAGCAGACAAGTCCAAGGCGTCGCCCTCCACCAGCGTCACATTAGTTAGGCCGGCGGCGGCAAAACGCTCGGCCGCTTTGGCCCGTAAATAATTAGAGTGTTCCAACGCAAGGCAGCTGCGCGCCTTCGCCGCATATTGGACGGTGGATTCGCCACCACCGCAGCCGAAGTCCGCCATCTCGTCGGTCGCCCTGATTTGTGAGAGCGCGAAGTCGGTTTCGAGTTTCCGCAGATTCTGGTCCAGCAACGAAATGGTATCGGGACGCTCCCAGTATTCGTCGATTCGGCTTCGATCGCTCATTGGTTCGCCTTGGCCGAAATGACGCCCCACAAGTCAACGACTTCGAGTTGGGCGGGAATGCGCAATTGCCGGTAGGCGTTGTGCGCGGCACCTACAATGACGACGTCGCTAGACGCGATCAGTTCCTCCTTGCTCACGAAAGTTGGATCTTTCGCGTATTCGTCCGAATAAAAAACCTGCGCGCCATGGAAGCGCAGAAGTTTGCCTAACTTATAAGAGAGCGATTCGCGGATGTCGTCGCTGTCGGCTTTGAAGGCCATTCCGAGGATGCCGGCGCGCGTCGTTCGCAAATCAAACTGCTTGGCCAGGCGCTCAACGATAAAATTCGGCAGCCCTTCATTAATGGTCATGGCGACCTGGCCGAGAATGAAGCCGTGCTTTTGAAACGCGAACAATTGCATGGTGTCCTTCATCAAACATGGCCCGGCGGTGAAGCCCGGACCCGGAATACTCTCCATGCGCGGATAGTGGCGTTTCATTTTCGCCAGGAGATCGACATAATTCAGACCGGCGGCTTCGACCATCATGTAAAGCTGATTGGTCGCGGCGAACTGAATGTAACGAAACGCGTTGCAGACAAGCTTGGCGAACTCCGCTTCAAGCGGAAGGATCTCCACGACTTCCGGCGCGATCTTACTGAAAAGTTTTTTGGCCTCGGCGACCGCTTCGGAGGATGTGCCGCTGATAAGTTGCGGTAACGCGCGGATTTCCGCGATGCCTTTGCCTTGAACAACACGCTCCGGGCAGAACGCCAGGCGCGTCTTCTTTCCTCGATCGCGAAGGTAATTGTCGATGTATGCGGTCGTTCCAGGCGCGACCGTCGAACGAAGAACGATGGTTTGATCGTCGCGCAAATGCGGCATCAGCTCATCAAGACAATGTGTAAGCTTCGAGACATTGGGATTATGGAATTCATCGATCGGGGTGCCGATGGTCAGCACAACAAGCGTGGCCCGCGCTACGCTTTTGGCGTCGGAGGAAAGCGCCAGGGCGCCACCGGCGAGCACTTTCTTCAGAAGCGCCTCACCGCCCTCCTCAAAAAAAGGCAAGCGGCCGGCTGCTATTGTCTCCAGCGCCGCTTTGTTAATATCCAAAATCGATGTCTTGAAACCGCTATCCGCGAGCACGAGCGCCAGCGGCAAGCCGACGTGGCCGGCGCCACCGACCACGCACACATCGCAATTGCCGTCCGGCGTTTTCGTCATAGATCGATGTGCCCGCCTGCCACGGCCATAAGGATCGTGGCGCGATTCAAAGCGCTGGAAAAAGCGGGCTCGGCCAGAATCAAATCCCGCAGAGATCTGTTGTAAACGAGCGGCTCGATATCAGGCTGCGCTTTGAACTCAACCGCCGGATCGCGCGCGACTCGCGGGGCAAAGAAACACCATAGGCGATTACCCAGCCGGCCCGTGTCAGGCGACAAGTTCCCGAGCAAGATCAATTCGTTGGCGACGAACCCGGTTTCCTCGTGCAGTTCCTTGCGCGCAGCTTGATCGGGAGTTTCGCCTTGATCGACATGTCCGCTCGGCAATTCCAACGTGAACTCTTCAATGGCTGGCCGGAATTGTCGAACCAGTGGAAACGTTCCGTTTTTCGTTACCGCCAAGACGGACACGTAATCGAGTGTACTAATCGAGTAATGCAAAGTCGCGTCGTTGCCCACGCTCTTTCCAATTAGCCTGAACCACGGTGTTTCGAAAACCGAGCGTTTGTTGGTGATGCTTATTTGGTCCACGTCGAGCCACTTTAGTTGACGGCAAACCGTTGGGTCAAAATTATCCTGTCTGGCGAAATTATGCAGTCGGAGTGTCCAAATGTCCTCGTGCGCCTGGAGAAAACGCGAATACTGTTAGCGCCACAGCGCGAGCTTGCCCGGAAACGAATTGGACGCGATGCCCGACCGAAACGAAGCCCTTATTTTTCTTCACATTCCAAAAACCGGTGGATCGACCTTGCACAAGATTCTAGACCGGCAATACTCGCGGGCACAGACTTTAAAGTTAGACGATCCCCAAATCATCGCTTTCAAATCGCTCCCTGCCCTGCAGCGTGGACGGTACCGCTTGATCCAGGGACATCTCTACTTTGGTTTCCATCGTTTCATTCCGCGAGCGAGCACTTATATCACTTTTTTGCGCCGTCCGGTCGAACGGGTGCTTTCGTTTTACTATTACGCCCGCAGCACGTCCGATCATTATCTCTATCCGCTGTTGGCTAGAGAGCGTCTCGATCTCAAGACCTTGCTTTCACGGGACTTGACGTCGGAACTTTGTAACGGGCAGACCCGCCAGCTCGCGGGCGACGAGTGGGAGGATCCGCAACGTGTTGTGACGCGGGCCGCGCTCGAGCGCGCGCAGTCAAACTTGCGGAGCCATTTTCGCGTCGTAGGCCTTTTAGAAGAATTTGATGCAAGCCTCCTGCTTTTGCATCGCGCGTTCGACTGGCATTTGCCCTTTTATGTCAAAGAAAACGTGACGAAGGAAAAACCTGACGACACATCTCTGGATGTCGAAATGCGCAAGTTGGTAGAAGACGCAAACGGTCTCGATCTCGAATTGTACGAATACGCGCGCAATTTGTTTGCCGGACAGCGTCGCGCGGCGGGGGACTCGTTCGCTGCCGACCTGTGTGAGTTCCGTCGATTGAACCGCGCTTATGCGCGTCCGGTTCCGCGCTTTGTAAGATCGTTTCGACGCATACTCCGGCGGACGCAAAATTCGTTGGGCTTTAACAGGTCCGTGCCGACAAGATTTCTTTGACACGATTTAACTAACAATCCCATTGCTTGCGCTTTGCGATGCGGGTTCTAGTTTGGGCGCGGTGAAAAAAATTGAGGCGATTATCAAACCGTTCAAAACAGAAGCGGTGAAGGACGCGCTCGCCGCCGTCGGCATTGAAGGAATGACGCTGAGTGAAGTCCGCGGTTTCGGCCGGCAAAAAGGCCACAGCGAAATCTATCGTGGCAGCGAATACACGGTGGATTTTTTGCCGAAGGTGAAATTTGAAATAGTGGTGGATGACGATCGCGCCCAGCGCGTGGTCGAGGCGATTTTGCAATCAGCTAAGACGGGAAAGATTGGCGACGGCAAGGTTTTCGTGACGGAAGTGGAAGAGGCAATTCGCATTCGGACTGATGAGCGCGGAGGAGAAGCGGTTTCATGAACGATTTCCTATTGTCGATCTTGCTCGGTATCGTCGAAGGCCTGACGGAGTTTTTGCCGGTGAGCTCGACCGGACATCTCCGCATCGTCGAGGCATTGTTCCATCTCAATCTGGGCGACAGCTTCTGGAAGATGTACACGATCGTGATTCAACTGGGCGCGATCCTGGCGTTGCCAGTTTATTTCTGGAAACGGATCCTGGAATTTCTCAGCACTTTTCCAAAAGGCGAACGGGGCGACCGCAATTTCCTGACGCATCCGCTCAGTCTGACGTTGATTGCATTTGTCGTAACCGCGCTGCCATCATGGGCGTTGACGAAAGTGATCGGCAAAAACCTCGAAAGCCTGTGGGTGATTAGCATTGCGCTGCTAGTTGGTGGCGTCGTGATGTGGATCGTCGATGCAACATCTACGCGAGTGCGCGTGACGCACATGGAAGAGATGAGCCTGCCGCAAGCCATTTGGATCGGTGCGTGTCAGATTCTTTCGGCAGTTTTTCCCGGAACGTCACGTTCGATGTCCACCATCGCGGCCGGACAGATTGTTGGAATGTCGCGCCCGGCGGCACTGGAATTCTCATTTTTTCTTTCGATGCCGACGATGGTCGTCGCGACCGGCTACGACTTACTCAAAACGCTCAGCCCGAGCCGAAACACGATAGGCGAGGGGAACATCGCGCCACTCGCAGTCGATTCACACCAATGGATCGTGCTCGCGATTGGGTTTGTTGTTTCGTTTATCGTGGCGCTTGCCGTCGTCGCGTGGTTCATGCGCTGGGTGCGGACGAAGGGATTTGCGCCGTTCGCAATTTACCGGATCGCATTGGCAATCGTTTTGATCATTCTGTTGATGCGCGGTTCGATTTAGGAATCGATGGAAACCACGGAAGCAATTCTCCCCGACCTGCAAAGCTGCGTGTTGTGCGAGGACGTCCGTTGCGAGTTCAACGGCATGAATACTCTGGTCGGCGTGCTCAACGTCATCGCCGCGCCGTCGTTGCCGATCAATTATTTGCGGTTGTGCATTTGGACGCGCTGGTGCAGCGGCACTGGTAAATTCAAGCAACGGTCGCGCATCGTCGGAGTGGACGAGCAAAATGTGCTCGCGCAGGCGGAAGTGGAATTTGAGCTCAAGGAAATGGAAGGCCATGCCACCAACGTTCATTACTTTGGCGGCGTCCAGTTCCAACAATTCGGGCTGCATCACGTTGAGATTTTTTTGCAAGACGAATTGCGGCTGCGTTTTCCGCTTCCGGTCGTGCGAATTCAGCGGAAATAGGGTAGCGCAACTTTTCACCGCGACGTGTGAATAACTGCTTGCCAGCCAAGCGCGCTTTGGTTTATCACAAGCGGCGTTCATGCTCGGGAAGGTCGCCATCGGAACTGTGGTTTGTGTCTTGATAGCAGTCGGGGCGATCTCTGCACAACAAGTCGAGGTCCCGCGCGAGAAAGCTGGCAAGATCATTCAGCCAACAAAACAACCGACCGCGCCGCCGCTGGTAGAGGTCCATCCGAAAACTGTTGCCCTTGCCGAGAGATCGAATTTGTCTGCGTCGAGACTTAGCCTCGAGCAGATGCGGCAGGCTGGCGCTCTGGCCGCGCAGAAAGTGAAGGAAGAGAATCACGACATCGAAACAGATTCGAGCACAGCGGATCTGGCGGCTCCGCAACTGAAAAAGCAAATCAGCGCCAACGCGGTCCGCGCCGTAGATCGACAATCGGACGAAAGCGGGCCGCCTCCTCCGGCGCAATCAATGAGCTTTTCCTCGCAGACAGCGTTTACCAGACTGGCGGACGGCTTCGATTTTCCGGTCGGTAAACCTGATGCCCGCGGATATTATAAAGCGCGCGGCGTTCGATTGCACGGACACCTCGGCGAAGATTGGGACGGAGTGGGCGGCGGCGACACTGACCTCGGCGACCCGATCTACACGATTGGTGATGGCGTGGTTGTGTTCGCGCGCGACTGCCATCAGGGCTGGGGGAACGTTGTCATCGTGCGCCACGCGTATCGCGAAGGCAGCGTTGTTCGCAATGTCGACTCACTTTACGGGCCGACGCGGCCAGGCAGTGCGACGCGGCCAGCAGGTCGGCACAATGGGCACGGCCCACGGTCTCTACGACTCGCATTTGCATCTCGAAGTGCGCAAAAACATCGCGATCGGGATGAGCCGCGATAAATTCGCGCAAGATTTCACCAATTACTACGATCCCTCGGAGTTCATTGTATCACATCGGCATCTGCAAAGCAGCGGCGCCAGTTACCGCGTGGCGATGAACACTTTTACTTACGATTCGAGAATCCAATGGGACAAGCTGCACAATTACTCGCACGCGCACACCGGTGGCGGGTCGAGCGAATCGGCCGACGCGCTGAAGAAGGCACTCGCGGCGCAAAGCGAGAACGCTCACTAGACGATTTGATTTAGATTAAAGTCGCCCCACCAGGACGAGAATTATCGCGATCAACAGAATCAATCCGAGCCCGCCGCTTGGATAATAGCCCCAGCCGGTGCTGTACGGCCAAGTCGGCAAAGCTCCGAGCAGCAAAAGAATCAGAATGATCAATAGAATAGTGCGCATCATCCTTCTTACGCAGACGCCGCGGTGGGTGGTCGCTTTTTTTTATCGAAGGTTGGAAGGCGTGCGTTGAAAACAGCTTGCGCGGAAACGGGCGGTTCTTATCATTCGTGGGCAAGTCCCGACTGCGTCTTGCCGGATGCGTCGGGCAAATTTTTTGCCCAAGTTTGAACTGAAATGGCAAATACGATTCTAGTTGGCGCGCAATGGGGCGACGAAGGAAAGGGCAAGATCATCGATGTGCTGACAAGCAAGGCCGATGTGATTGTCCGCAGCCAGGGCGGTAACAACGCCGGCCACACCATCGTTCACGGCGGCTCGACCTACATTCTGCATCTCATTCCCTCGGGAATTTTGCGCCGCGGAAAAGTCTGCGTCATTGGCAACGGCGTAGTGATCGATCCGATCGCGCTTGTTACCGAGATTGAACGTTTGCGCCGTCTCGGGGTGAAAATCGGCAAAAATCTTTTGGTGAGCAATTGCGCTCATTTGGTTTTGCCTTATCACCGATTGCTCGACGAACAGCGTGAATTACGAAAAGGCCGGGCAAAAATTGGAACGACCAAACGCGGCATCGGTCCAGCCTACGGCGATAAAGCGGCGCGAAGCGGTCTCCGGGTTTCCGATTTGATGCAGCCGCTCTTGTTCGCGAAAAAACTGCAGGCCAAGATTCGTGAGAACAACAGTATTCTCCAGGCACTCGGCGCGAAGCCGATCAATTATCGCGAAGTCCATGAGAGTTATCTCGCGGCGGGGGAAAAGTTGCGACCGTTTGTCACGAATACGGTCGTTTATTTGCATCGCGCGCTCCAGCGCGGAAAAGGAATTTTGTTCGAAGGCGCGCAGGGCACGTTTCTCGACATCGATCACGGCACCTATCCATATGTGACATCATCCAACACCACAGCCGGCGGCGCGTGTACCGGAACCGGCGTGCCGCCGCATCGGATGGACCGGGTCGTTGGCGTGATGAAGGCTTACACGACGCGAGTAGGCGAAGGGCCGTTGCCTACCGAGGATCGACATCTGACACAAATGCTTCATTCGCTCGGCCGCGAGTTTGGCTCCACCACTGGCCGGGCGCGGCGCTGCGGGTGGTTCGACGCCGTGGCCACGCGATACGCCACCATGATCAACGGGATCGATGAGCTGGCGATCACGAATTTGGACGGAATGGACAATGTCGATCCCATCCGGATTTGCGTTGGATACCGGCTAAACGGCAAACACCTGGAAGTTCCTCCTTGTGACGCGGTCCAGTTGGACAATTGCGAACCAATCTATGAAGAAATGCGGGGGTGGAATAAATCCACGAGTTCTGCGAGAAAACTTTCGCAACTTCCTCCAAACGCAAGAAATTACGTGAAGCGACTTGGCCAGTTTACTGGCGCAGAGCTTTCGATCGTCAGTGTCGGCCCCACGCGCGCGCAGACGATCTTTTTATAAGCGATGCCTCCCGGCGCCAAATCCGTCCCGCAGCACATCGCGGTCATTATGGATGGGAATGGTCGGTGGGCCAAAGCGCAAGGCCTGGCCCGAATCAAGGGCCACGAGGAAGGCGCCAGAGCGGCGCGCGAATGTGTCGAGGCCTGCGCCGAGTTGAAGGTGGAATATCTAACGCTTTACGCTTTTTCGGCCGAAAACTGGCAACGACCGAAGAGCGAGGTCTTTGCCCTGATGCGGCTCTTGGAAAAGTTTCTCAAAGAGAAGACGCCGGAGCTCATCGAGCAGAATGTTCGCTTGCAAGCCATTGGCCGACTCACCGATTTGCCGCCGGCCTGCCAGCAACAATTGCACAAGTCGATCGAGGCGACTGCCAATAACACCGGCGTCACTTTAATTCTCGCGCTGAGTTACGGCGGTCGGCTTGAGATCATCGACGGCATCAAAAGTTTGCTCCGCGCCATCGAACTCGGCCACATCGATAAGGGCATGATCGATGTCGCGATGTTCAGCAAACACCTCTACACCCGGTATTATCCCGATCCCGACCTGCTCATTCGCACTTCAGGCGAGATGCGTTTGTCCAACTTTCTTCTCTGGCAACTTTCCTACACCGAAATGTACGTGACCCAGAAACTGTGGCCCGACTTCACAAAAAAAGATTTGTTTGCCGCGGTGGAAGAATATGGGCGACGTCAGCGGCGTTATGGCGCGGTGGAGTAAATTAAACGAACGCCTCGGCCACGGAATCGGCCAGAGCTTTTCCGGCGCGCGTTAAAACGAAATTAGCACGCGCTCTCTGGAGCAAACCGAGTCTGACAAATTCGCGGGTCTCGTTAGGAAACGACTCAAGCAAAGGCGCCGGAGCGCCGTCATCCGTTCGCAATGAGAGCGCAATTTGTTCGGCACGTTTCATTTCTGGCGTCAAATGTTCGACCGACCCAATCGCAGATTTTCCAGCGAGAACGGCCTCCGCGTACCGACGAAAATCCGGAATATTTTGCCATCGCGTCATGCCGGTGGTTGAGAAAGCACTTGGTCCAATGCCGAGATAATCTGACCCCGACCAATAGGCGCGATTGTGCGCCGAGCGAAAACCGGGCCGCGCGTAATTCGAGATCTCGTAATGCTCGTACCCAGCCGCTTCCAGGATCGACATCGTCATTGCGAAAAATTCGGCATCGGTATCAGAGTCTTGCCGGAATTCGCCGCGCGCATGCCGCAGAAAGAATTCCGTGTCTTCTTCATAGGTCAGACAATAAGTCGAAATATGTTCCGGCCTGAGCGACACTGTTTGCTCCAATGTGCTTTGCCATTGACGAATCGTTTGTCCCGGCAGCCCGAACATGAGATCGATGTTGATGTTTGAAAATCCGGCGCCGCGGAAAATGTCGAACGACTCCTCGCCTTGTTTCGCGTTGTGCTCACGTCCAAGCAAGTTCAGCAAATCATCATCCCAGGATTGAATGCCGAGACTGATTCGGTTGATCCCGAGCCGTTGCAGCAATGCTGCTTTACCGGCCGAAGCGCTTCCCGGATTTGCTTCGACCGTCGACTCGATCAGCGCCGATAAGTCGAGCTCGTCGCGGAAACCGGCCATTAAAAATTCCAGTTGCGGTGTCGTTAGTGCCGTCGGCGTGCCGCCGCCGAAATAAATTGTCGATGCAAGGAGATGTTGATCCTGCGCCTGTTGACGGAGTTCGCTCAAGATGGCGTCACAGAATCGCTGCGTTTGGGAACGATCGAGGAGCTCTTTGTAAAATGCGCAGTACGGGCAAATCCGCGCACAGAAGGGAATGTGGACGTAGATATGGCGGATTGTGGTGGTAGCGCTGGTCGATATGTGATGCGTGGAACTACTCACAGATTCGCATTGTCATTGTTGTCATTTCGAGCGGAGTCGAGGAATCTCTAAATGTTTCCGGCTGCACTTCAGCAACAGAAATAGTAAGAGATGTCTCGACTTCGCTCGACATGACAAACTTCCGAAATGTAGCTCTGGTTTACTTCTGCGCCATCGGCAGCGTGTTGGCGCAAGCTCCACCGGCGGAGAAATCGGTCGTTTATACGACGCGTAATCCCGAGGCGATTGTGAGTTACAAAACCAATCGCCGTGTAGTCGGGGCAATGGTCGATCGATTGATTTTAGCGGTGACGGGCCAGCCGGACCTGGCCAAAGCGTGGGCCTCACTGATTTCACCTAACGATAAGATCGGCATTAAAATTTCGGCCGCCGGTGGAGAATTGTTCACGACTCATCACGATGTTGTGAGCGCGATTGTGGATGGCTTGGTCGCGGCGGGACATCCGCGCAGCAGCATCATTGTGTGGGATCGCTCGCTGCAAGGGAGCAAGGAGGCCGGCTACAAAAAGGCGGCGGACGGCTTTGAATTGAAGTCGATCGCGCCACGGGACGGCTATGACCCGAAAGCGACTTTCACCGCGCCGCTACTCGGAAAACTTGTCTGGGGCGACGTCGATTACATCAGCGATAGAGGAAAAAGCGAACCTTTGTCAGACACGGAAAATACGAGCAGCGTCAGCCACTTCTCGCACATCATTTCGAGCGAGGTGACAAAAATCATCAACGTTCCGGTGATGAGCAACAGCACGACGAACGGGATTGCGGGCTGTCTTTACAACATGACCGTTCCGAACATCGACAATTGGCGAAGATTCGCGCAGGGCACTGGCTTCGGCGCGGAAAGCATCGCCATCATCTACAGCGATCCCATCATTTCGCAGAAGGTGGTTCTCAACTTGATGGACGGGCTCGCTGCGCAATACGGCGGCGGTCCGCAATCGCAGCCAAACTTTGCCCTCCACCATGCGACGCTTTACGTGAGTAAAGATCCGGTGGCTCTCGATACAATTGCGCTCAAGCGACTCGAGGAGTGGCGATCGAAATCGAATTTCCCTCCCATCGGACGATTGGCGAGTTACGTGCAAACGGCCACCACCGTTGGCCTCGGCAATTCAGATCTGAGTCGGATCGAGGTGAAAGATGTCAGCCGCTGACGATTCGTTAGACCGGGAAACAGGTTCCGCGATTTCTCTTTCGAAATTGCACGGATCGATTTTGGCGCGCGTCTCACGGTCGTTTTATCTGTCGATCCGGCTGTTGCCCAAAAAATTGCGCGATCCTGTTGCTCTTGGTTATTTGCTCGCACGCGCCTCGGATACGATCGCCGACACGACGGAACTGCCGCTTGATTTGCGGATGGAAAATTTGCGATTGCTTGTTCGCGGCATTCAAGGTGAAGCGCTTGGCGATGCGATTGTCGGTCTTAGCGCGTCGGTCACGCCATTGCAGAAAAACAAAGCAGAACGCGCGCTGATCGAATCATTGCAATCATGTTTGGATTGGCTCGGACAAAGCGAAGTGCCGGATCGCGAAGAAGTCCGGGCCGTGCTCGAACAAATTAATCGCGGCCAAGTCCTCGACCTCGAGCGTTTCCGAAATCCAAAACAGATCGCTGCCTTGGAAAAGTCGGCGGAGCTCGACGAATACACGTATTTGGTTGCCGGCAGCGCGGGAGAATTTTGGACCCGGCTTTGTTTTCGCCATCTTCCAAAGTTTAGTGCGCGAAGCGAAGGCGACATGCTCGGGATGGGAAAACGGTACGGCATGGGTCTGCAATTGATTAACATTTTGCGCGATGCCGGCGCCGATCTTCGTGCGGGCCGGTGTTATTTTCCAAATGAAGAACTTGCCGTGGCCGCGATGGAGCCGTCCCAAATTTTGCGCGAACCGGAACGCTTTCAGCCGATCTATCGCAAATGGCGCGAGAAAGCGGAGCGGGGGATCGAGGCTGGACTAGAATACGCCAACGCGATTCGAAATCGCCGGGTCCGCGTCGCGACAGCACTTCCTGGACTGATCGGCGCGCGCACACTTGCGCTTTTGCGCAACGCCGGCGCAACTGCTTTACATCGACATATCAAAGTCCCGCGAAAGGAAGTGCGCGCGATCGTCGCGTCACTAGTTTTCGGATTCGGCGGGCGGTCGCAGATCGACTCGTTGTATCGCGAGTTATCTAGGTAGAGGCGATTACGCTCCCAGCTAGTGCATCCAATAGTGTTGCCCTTTAATCTTGGACGTTCGCCTCAATGCTTACGCTTTTGATGCAAGTGGATTGACCTCAATCGCCCGCAAACGCTTATAAAAAATAATTTCGCTGCTTTTCGCTGATCGGTTTTTCGAGCCGATCCAGAACTTGCATCATGTCTTCCCAAACCTTGCGTTTTTCCAACAGCGATTGGTTTCGCAACAGGTATGCCGGATGATAAGTGACCATCAAGGGCGTGCCGTTGAACAAATCCCAGCGCCCGCGTAGATCGCGCATCGGCGCGCGCGTTCCAAGAAGTCCTTCCACCGCCACCGCGCCAAGCGCGACAATTACTTTCGGCCGGATGATGCCGATCTGTTCCATCAAATACGGCCGGCACGTTTGCATCTCGCGCGGCGTTGGTGCGCGATTTCCGAACGAACCGGCCGGCACGTCCGGCCGGCACTTGAGAATGTTGGCGATGTAAACGTCTTCGCGTGCGAACCCCATCGCTTTGATAATTTTGGTGAGCAGTTGGCCCGCGCGACCGACAAACGGCTCGCCTTGGGCGTCTTCGTCTGCGCCTGGCGCTTCTCCGATGAACATGATCTCGGCATCGGGATTCCCGACGCCGAAAACTGTCTGCGTCCGCGAGCTCGCGAGGTTTGGACATTTGGTGCAAACAGAGACGCGCGCTTGCACGGCCGCCAGCTTGTCGATCTTGTCTGCCTTGGAGGGCGCGGCGTTGTCAGCACCCAAATCATTTTTGGAAGATGACCCGCCTTCGTTTTGCTTCCGCGTGGCGGGTGGCGCGTGGTCCTCCAACAAGTTTTCACGCACCGGCGCGATTTGGTTCAGTGCATCGAGCGCGCTTCGCGTTGCGCACGGGCGATGCGCGCTTTCGTTGCGCATGCGCTCGAGGGTTTGCAGAGCCGTTTCAAGCGCCTGCAGAAATTGCATCACCCGCATATTGTGAAGTTTTGCGCGAATCGGCAAATGATTTTGACTCGCGAAAGCTTTCGGAGTTGATGATGCACCAATGAGCTCGAAGCTGAGCGACTACGATTATCCGCTGCCCGAAGCGCTGATTGCCAAGCGGCCGCTGCCGCGGCGGGACGCGTCGCGCATGATGGTGCTGCATCGCGACTCACAGACAATTGAACATCGACAGTTTCGCGATCTGAAAACTTTTTTGCGGCCGGGCGACTTGCTTGTCCTCAACAACACCCGCGTTCTGGCTGCGCGCAGATTTTCTGACGACCACGGCGTCGAGTTTTTGTTTCTGGAAAAACTCGGACCGACGCGTTGGAAATGTTTGGTCAAGCCCGGCCGCAAAATGCGACTCAGCGCGACGCCAAAGATCGACAACGTGCCAATGCACGTCGAAGAGATCCTGCCTGGTGGCGAACGGATCGTCGCCTTGGCCGAGGATGTCGATCTTTATGCGCACGGGTCGATGCCGTTGCCGCCGTACATCGGCCGCGAAAGCGAGCCCGCCGACGATGAGCGTTACCAGACTGTCTTTGCGCAAACACCGGGCGCCCTCGCGGCCCCGACCGCCGGTCTGCATTTCACGGCCGAAATTTTATCCGAAATTCCGCACGTGTTTGTGACGCTGCATGTCGGCCTCGGAACTTTTCGGCCGGTGCACTCCGAAAATCTCGCGGAGCACCGGATGCACGCCGAATCGTTTTCAATTTCGAAGGAAGCCGCCGCTAAGATCGATAATGCGCTGCGGATCGTGGCGATCGGGACCACCACGGTCCGTGTCTTGGAAACGGTCGCGCGCGAAACTCGACGGCTTAAAGCCGTCAAGTTTTCAAACGCGCCGATCCGGGCGCAATCCGGGCCGACCGATCTTTTCATTTATCCGCCCTATCGATTTCAGCACGTCGATCTTCTCGTCACCAATTTTCATCTGCCGCGCTCGACCTTGCTGATGCTGGTGAGCGCTTTCGCCGGCCGAGAATTTTTGTTGCGAGCGTACCAAGAAGCGATCCGCGAACGCTATCGCTTTTACAGCTACGGCGATTGCATGTTGATCTTGTAACGTTATCCTGCGCGCAAATGCCCGAGGCCGATCAACCCCAAGGGGAGCTCGTCATCCAAACGATCGCCATGCCAAAGGACACTAATCGCGATGGCGACATTTTTGGCGGTTGGTTGGTTTCGCAAATGGATTTGGGCAGCGCGATCCTGGCTGGAAAAGTGGCAAAGTCGCGGGTGGTGACCGTGGCCATCGAAGGGATGTCGTTCCTTAATCCCGTGCGCGTGGGTGACACCGTCGCGTGCTACGCCTGGGTTGAGAAAATCGGACGCACGTCGATGAAAATTTGTGTCGATGTTTGGGTGACGCGTTATCGAACGGGCGAGCGCGTGAAAGTGACAAACGGCGTCTTCACTTATGTCGCACTCGGACCGGATGGAAAACCGGTCCCGGTGAAGCGCGATTAGCGTTACGGCTGTGCCGGTTCGCTTTCGGTTTGGTTCGCGGTTGCGCCCGACGCGGAAACAGTCACTGGCGCAGCGACCGGCTCAGACCAGGATCCCGGAGCACTTTCAACTGTCGTCGTAATTTGCGGCTCGCTCGGCTGGGCCGATTTCATTTCCGTTTCAACTCGCGATTGGCCGCCTTCTCCGAGCCGGACCGGCATTTGGCGCGAACGCCTAGAGCAATTCGCGCACGCAGTTCACCGCGTGGAGATAAACGCTGTGCGGACCGCCGCGCAGAAGTTCTTGCGTCATCAGATCGACCGGGTCGTTGCTTTGCGCCGGCATGGACTGCGGCAGCGCGGTTTCATTCTCGCCGCTGCGCGAAATCTCGAGAAGGTCCCCGCATTGCGCTGGTGCGACCCGGAACTGAATGCCGCTCGAGTTTATCGCGATCTCGCCGATTGGGTCGCCTTCACGCTGACGCAGCTCGATGTCGATCTTGCGATTATTCGTATCCACCAGCCTGCAGCTCCCGTTGCGTGCCGGCTGGTTGACCTTCCAGTTTAGTTGCGCACCCAACCAGCCAATCAAAAACAGGGCGGTCGATTTAAATCCAGGCGCATAATCGATGTTGAGGTTTTCGATTTTGCCAAAATGATGATGGGACGCCGGATGATCAAAAAATTGCGCGATTGCGTAGCGGACCTTGTCGAGTCGCGTCCAATTGAGATCGCAAAGCACGATACGTTGTTTCGCTTCCTGCTGAGCGGTTTCGACGAGCCGCATCTGCGCGCCAAAGTCTCTCCAAGTCTGGCTGTCGAAAATCAGCCGATCGACCCACTCCCAAAGTTGCGGGTCCATCGGTTCGGGAAAATCGTCCTGCCACCAAAGATAAAGCGGTAGATCAGAATCGAGATGGGAAAAGACAATACTCGGCAAGAGTTTTACGCATGGACCTTCCAGCGAGAAAGAAAGTTGCTCCGAACAAATTTGTTTGTTCCCGGCGCGACTGACGTGGCAATGTGCGTTGACCCAGGCTTCGACCCGGTTCTCTTTCGAATTTCGATTCGCCCCGATCACGAGCGCGCGACAGGCATGGTTCTCCGCGATCCTCGCGATCAATTGTGTGTTTTTCTCAAGTGAACCAGGCTTCTCGCTATAAACGGCGAGATTGATCAGCGAGGCGCGGGTCATAGCGCCTTCGCCCTCCCGCCAGAGTTTTTTCAGCTCCTTGTCGATCTTGCCGATTTCAACCGATTGGCCTAACGAATAATTTTCAGCGATCCCAGGCATGGTTCACAACCTCCTCCACGAGCGGCCGTCGCGTGCCAGTAATTCGTCCGCTGCTTCCGGTCCCCATGAACCCGCTGGATAAAGGAAAAGATCGGGCGCGTTCTTTTTTGCCGACCACGCATTTTCGATGATGTCGATGAACGCCCAGGCTTCCTCGACTTCGTCGCGACGTGCGAACAAGGTGGCGTCACCGCTCATCGCGTCGAGCAACAAGCGCTCGTACGCTTCCGGACTCGCTTTGCCGAATGACGTTCCGTAATGAAAATCCATTTTTACCGGTTCGATCCGGAAACTTGTTCCCGGCATTTTCGCTTGCATCCGCAACGAAATTCCTTCGTCCGGCTGAATCCTAATCACAAGCACGTTTGATTCGTTGGTCTCTTTGTTGAACAAAACCAACGGCGCCTTCTTGAAATGGACCGAGATTTCCGTGCCTGACTTCGGTAGTCGTTTTCCGACCCGCATGTAAATCGGCACGTCCCACCAGCGCCAATTTTCGATGTTCAGTCGCAACGCAACGAAGGTGTCCGTCATCGATTTTGGATTGACGTTTTTTTCGCTGCGATAGCCAGGAACCGGCTGACCATTGATCGCGCCTTCGGCGTATTGCCCGCGGACAACATTCGTCGCGACTTCATCTGTGGTCATTCGTCGCAGACAATGGACCACTTTTACTTTTTCGTCGCGAATACTGTCGGCGCTCAAGTCGCTCGGCGCTTCCATCGCGACAAGACAAAGCAATTGGAGCAGATGATTTTGCACCATGTCGCGCAACGCACCCGCGCCCTCGTAATAACCAGCGCGTCCTTCGACCCCGAGCGTTTCCGCGGCGGTAATCTGCACGTGGTCGATGTAGCGCGTGTTCCAGAGCGGCTCGAAAATGGCATTGGCAAAGCGGAGCACTAAAATGTTCTGCGCGGTTTCTTTTCCAAGAAAATGGTCGATCCGATAAGTCTGGTTCTCACTGAACGAATTGCTGACCACGCGGTTGAGTTCGCGCGCCGAGACGAGATCGCTTCCAAAGGGTTTTTCGATGATCACGCGTGCCCAACTTCCTTCGCAAGCCTTGTTCAAATCGACGGCTTTGAGATGCTTCAGGATGGGTTCGAATTGGTCGGGCCCGACCGCAAAATAAAAGAGCCGGTTGCCGCGTGTGCCGCGTTCCTTGTCGATCTTGTCCAGGCGTTCTGCCAAGCTCTTGAAACCGGCTTCGTCGCTGAAGTCGCTTTGATGATAAAAAATCGATTGGCTGAAGTTTTTCCAGATTTCGTCGCGCACAGTTTGGCGCGAAAATTTCCGTACCGCCTCTTCCATTTCGCGCCGGAAGTCGGCGTCACTTTTTTCGCGACGGGCGAATCCGATCACGGTGACAGCAGGCGGCAGCTCGCCATCGGCGGCGAGATTGTAAAGCGCCGGCAACAGCTTGCGATGGGTCAGGTCGCCGGTGGCTCCAAAAATGACAACGCTGCACGGTTGCGGCACGGCGCGAGTTGATAAGCCTTCGCGCAATGGATTTACCTGCGATTGATCCGCCGCTCGGTTCATGAGCCTCCGCAGATTACGCCGGTTTTCGCGGTCATCTCGCGCACTTTTTCGCGGACACGCCCGAGTGCTGCTTCGTCGCTGCGGTTCGCCAATGCTTCCGCGACCAGGTCGGCGATCTCGAGCATCTCTTCTTCTTTCATGCCGCGGGTGGTCACGGCGGGTGTCCCGACGCGAATGCCGCCCGGTTTGAAGATCGGATAAGTGTCGAAAGGAATCGCGTTTTTGTTCACGGTGATGCCGGCACGATCGAGAACTTCCTGCGCTTCTTTTCCATTGATCTCCTTCGGACGAAGATCGACCAGCATGAGGTGATTGTCGGTGCCACCAGAAACGATCCGGTATCCGTGCTTGGCTAAACCGGCCGCGAGCGCCTTGGCGTTGATCACAACCTGGCGTTGATAATCGCGGAACGAAGGCTGCAACGCTTCATGAAAACAAACCGCCTTGGCAGCGATGACGTGCATGAGGGGTCCGCCTTGCACGCCAGGAAAAAGTGTTGAGTCGATAGCCTTCGCGAATTTTTCCTGACACAACACGATGCCGCCGCGCGGGCCGCGCAAACTTTTATGGGTCGTGGTGGTAACAAATTGCGCGTGCGGAATCGGACTCGGATGTTGCCCGCCCGCAACAAGTCCGGCGATGTGTGCCATGTCGATAAAAAGAATTGCGTCAACGGAATCGGCGATTTGACGCAGCCGCGGAAAATCAATTGTGCGCGGATAGGCCGACGCGCCGGCGGTAATCATTACTGGACGGACTTCCTCGGCTTGTTTTTGGAGCGCGTCGTAATCGATCGTTTCCGTCTTTTCATCCACTCCGTAGTGGGTGACTTGGTAAAACTTTCCGGAAAAATTCGCCGGATGCCCGTGCGTAAGATGGCCACCGTGCGCGAGATTCATCGTCAGGATTTTGTCGCCCGGTTTAATCGCTGCGAAATAAACCGCCATGTTCGCCTGCGCGCCGCTGTGCGGTTGAACGTTGACGTGCTCCGCGCCGAATAATCGCAGAGCCCGATCGATCGCGAGCTGCTCGGCAGTGTCGACATTTTCACAACCGCCGTACCAACGTTTCTTCGGGTAACCTTCGGCGTATTTGTTGGTCAAACATGAGCCTTGCGCTTCCATCACCGCGCGGCTGGTGAAATTTTCAGAGGCGATGAGCTCGATGTTTTCACGCTGGCGTTTTTCTTCGGCCCGAATTGCGTCGTAAATTTCCGGATCAACCTTGCGCAACGCTTCAAAAGAGCTTCCGCCATAGGATGTCGGCCCAACGCTGGTTTGAATTGGCCGCGAAACATCGCTCATTGAGTACGAAGATATTCCGCGATTTCGTGCCGCACCAGGAGGAACCAGTTCGCTTTGCTCAACGAAACTGAGCACGCTCGGCAACGCATTTTTGATCGTGCGCGCGCAATCTTCGTAAACTTCACGGCCGAGGCCGATCGGATCTGGCACGTCGCGCCAGACGGTCGCGCCGGGCTCTTCAAATTCGCGGAGCAAAAAAGTTTTCTCCGCGCCATTTGGAAAGAGCATGTGAATCGTTTCGAGATGTGCGCCGGTCATGGCGAAAATGTGCGTGGCGCGGTCCACCAAGTCGGCCGTGAGCGGCTGGCTCCGCAAATCGCCGATGTTTACGCCGTCTGTTTCGCAAACCTGCACTGCGTACAGACTCGGCGGCTGGCCCCGGACTGCATGCACACCCGCTGAAGCAACCTCAATGTCCTTGCGATTGCCGAGCAAACGGCGAAACAATCCTTCCGCGATCGGACTGCGACAGATATTGCCCGTGCAAACAAAAAGGACGCTTTTCACGATTTCGCGTCGCGCTTGCGAACGCGAGAACAAAGTAGTTTTGAACACGGACAAGGTCAATCGAAGTGGCTTGGCAACGCGCGTTTGTAGCTTGCTACCGCGGTCGATCGCTCCTGCGGGCTCAAGTCCACGGAAAACACTTAGCGAAAGATCGATGGTCAGCCGGTTTCGTGAATCGGGGAAAAGCGCTCCCAGCGCGTTGCTACGGACATCAATTTATTGCGCGGCGCTGGCCGGGGTTTTTCTTTATCTCGCGCTCGCGCGCCACGAGCCGCTCTATTCCATCGGAATTTTCGCGATGTTTGTTCTTTATCTGGCCATCCGCATCTACAGCGCGCGCCGGATTTCCGGCATCATGCCGCGCATTTTGGGGCAATACGAACCGCGCATCGCTGAGTTGGAAGCGCGCTTGCATAAGATCGAGGGCGATAAATCGACTCCGACCGAAAAAGAACCGACGGCGTAACTCGCGCATGAAAATAACAGGGCCGATGTCGATCTTGTGCGTCGGCATTTCGAGCTTCGCAATTTTCATCGTCGCTGCGGAGGATGAGACCCCGGAGGATGAGTGCATCGTCGGGAAGCAGTTCCCGGAAGGCTTCGGGGTTGAGAAATCGAGCGTTTCACCGGACGGCCGTTACGGCGTCCTCGTACCGCTTGATTTCGACCACTTCGACGAGAACGAGCACGAGAATAAGCTGGTCGAAATAAAAACTGGGCGCTCATTGGCCGTAATTGATGGGGGAACCGGTAAGGCTGGGTTCTTGAACCACAGCGGGATCGCACCGTCACGTTGGTCGTCCGATGGATCGTATTTGCTTTGGAAAGTTTATGGCAAATGGTCGCCGCGCGCCCTGGTTCTGCTCAAGATCAACAACGGCAAATTGCAATGGCAGCGCAATCTGCTCAAGCTGATGCAACAGGAAATCCTCGCGCGCACGCGCAAGGCCGACGCGAAGAGTTACGCTGCCGCCAAAAAGCGGAATGCCGGTTCCGCGGGCGACTATTACCCGGAAGGATTCACAATTGATGTGATCGCTGGGGGCGAAGCTGAAGCACCGTTGTCGCTGCCGTTGAATCTGCGAGCAGAACTCACGTCCAATCCGAAGGCGATCGAAGACTTTCCGAAGGACGCCGAAGTTAACACTGAGTTGGAGGCGAGCATCGACGCGAGCGGCAAATTAACGGTGAAGAATTTCAAGTAGTGCTGCTAAATTCGGCCGGTGCGCTCGATTTGGAAAAAAATCCGTCACCGGCTCGAGTGGGCCGGACTGCTGATTGCCGCGAACATCGTGCCGTTGCTCTCGCGCAAAGCTTGCTACCGACTCGCGCTCATGCTCGGCGACGCGATGTCGACCCTGGACCAGCACGGCCGGAAAGTGGCGATCAGTAATCTGGAAGTTGCGTTTGGCGATCGGTTCACACCAAGCGAGCGGGAAGAGATTGCGCGAAAATCGTTTCAACATTTTGCGCGGACGATGCTCGACTTGTTGTGGAGTCGGCGGCTCACCGCCGAAAATTTCTCGAAATACATCGAGCTGGAAAATATCGAGGAAACTGCGCGCTACGGACCTGAGCGCAGCATTATGATCGCTTGTTATCACTACAGCAATTTCGAATGGTTGAGTCTGGCCAGCGGGTTTCTCGATTTGCGCGGCACGATCATTTCCCAAGAGTTCAAGAACTCGCTGCTCGATCCGATTTTCAAAAAATTGCGCGAGCAATCGGGTCACGAATTAATTCCGCGACAACGCGGAATCGTTCGTCTCTATAAAGTATTGCGACGAAAAGGACGGACCGCGTTGCTTGTCGATCTTACGCTCCATCCGAAGATGCCTTCCGTGGCGATCGATTGTTTCGGTTTGAAGACAAGCGTGACTTCAGCGCACGCTTGGTTAAACGAACAAACCGGGGCGCCGATCATTCCAGCGCACACCGAGCCGCTCGCGAACGGCCGCTATCGATTGGTGTTTCATCCGAAAATCGAAACGGCCGGACGCAGTTATCAGCAGATCGCGCAAGCGTGCTGGAATTCGTTTGAGCCATACGTGCGGAAAAATCCCGCGCCCTGGCTTTGGATGTACAAACATTGGCGCTACAAACCGGCCGCGGCCGTTCAGCCTTATCCGTTTTATGCGCGGCCGCATCGCCGTTTCGACAAAAGAATCGGCGCCGGCGGTGAAAACAATCCTGTCTCGGCGAAGATGTAACGGCGTGCGAATGGTTGACAAAAGTCCCGGCAGATTCTCCAGTACCGCCATGCGAATCGTTTCCGGCTTAGCTTTCGTCGCCGTTCCGGCTGCTCTTTCGTTGCTCACTGGTTGCCAAACGGGAGGTCTGCTCTCCCGAGCTGGCGGCGGCCCGTATCACGTCACCGCTTACAAGCCTAACGATCCCTCAGCCGTGCGCGTAAAAGTTTCGTTGTCGAAACAGAACGTTTACGTCATGGAAGGTGATCGCTGCCTGATGGCGGCCGCCATTTCGGTGGGTTTGCCTAACAAACCGACACCGCGCGGCAGTTTCACCATTTACTCGAAGCAGGAGCACAAGCGCTCCGGCTCGTACGGTTTTAGCGTGCAAGGCGATCGAATTGTGCCGTCAACCGGAGGGGGTGGCGGACATTACGTCGGTTATCCGATGGGTTATTGGTGCGAGTTCGCGCCGGGATACGGATTTCATCAGGGCTTTGTGCATCCAGTCCCACGAACGCACGGCTGCATCCGTTTGAAAGGCGAGGCCGCGCCAAAATTTTATGCCCTAATGCGCATCGGCACACCGGTGAACATCGCCAGCACACAACCCGAGGACGAGACGATCGGTCCGAAAGTGCAACGGGTGGACGATTCGCGAACGCCGGATCCAGACCCGCACATCATGGTTTCCGACGCCGCCTTTCAACAACCAAGCGGCACGTTGCTCGAGTAGCGTTCCTGCGGCAAATTAGCCGTTGGATATTGTGAGCACAACCAATCTCATCTCCAGCGGAACGACGGCGCGCGAGAAAGTAAACTTGCGGACGCCGGACGTGATGGCGGCGGTGCAGGAGCAGGTCGAGCAGCATTATCGCAGCGACATCGTCGATAAAGTACATCGCGCCGGAGGGATCATTAAAGTAGGCGACACCACGGTTCGCCTCGCCAAGCAGTTCGGCTTTTGTTACGGGGTCGAGCGCGCGATCGACCTCGCTTACGCCGCGCGCAAAGTTTTCAAAGAGCGCCGGCTCTTCATCGTCGGCGAGATCATTCACAACCCCGAGGTAAATCATCAGATCGCCGCTTTAGGCATCAAGAATCTTACCGGTCGCAACAAACAAGCCGACATCTCCGATTTACAACCGGAAGATATCGTGATCGTGCCGGCGTTCGGCACCGAGTTGTCGATGTTGCAGCAAATCAAAGAGCGCGGCTGCCAGATTGTCGACACCACCTGCGGCGACGTGATGAGCGTTTGGAAACGCGTGCGCAAATACGCGAGCGAGTCGGTCACGTCGATCATTCACGGCAAAGCCGAGCATGAAGAAACCAAGGCGACCAGTTCGCGCGCGCTTGGGGACGGGAAAGGTCATTACCTGGTCGTGCTCACCTTGGCCGACACCGATTACGTTTGTAATTACATTCGCAACGGCGGCGACAAACAGGCGTTTCTCGAAAAATTCCGCGGCGGGTATTCGCCCGGGTTCGATCCGGACGTGCATCTCAAAACTGTCGGGGTCGCGAATCAAACCACGATGTTGCGCGGAGAGACCGAGGAAGTTCAGCGCCGAGTGCGGCAGGCGATCGTCGATCGCGACGGCGCCGACGCTGCCGCGCAAAATTTTCGTTTCTTCGACACGATCTGCGGCGCGACCCAGGAACGTCAGGATGCGTTGCGCGAATTACTCGACATCAAAATGGATTTGCTCCTTGTTGTTGGCGGTTACAACAGCTCGAACACTTCGCACCTCGCGGAAATGGGCGAGGAAAAATTGCCGACCTATTTTGTCCTGAACGCTTCGCGGCTTCTCTCGCGCAATGAAATCAAGCATTACAATTTGCCCGAAAAACGCGAAGTGGTTTCGCATTTCTGGCTTCCGCCTGGCCCCGCCGTCGTCGGCATCACCGCCGGCGCGTCTTGTCCCAACAACTTGATCGAGGAAACTCTGATTCGGCTTTTCGAGCTGCGCGGAATTCCTCGCCAGCAACTCGAGCTCGCCGCCTAAGATCGAGTCGCCATGCGCTTTCGCTGGCTTCTCCTTGCACTTGCCTGTTTCGTGCAGCCTAACGAAGCGCGTGTTTATTGTCGCCGCCTGGTTTCGCGTCACCGCAGGTGCCGCCTTCACAAAATTCGCGCTTAGGGAGAAGATGAAGCTGGCACGACTTCAAGCGCACCAAGACCCGACACAAATGTGAATCTTGCCGTGGCTCTTGCACCACCGATTGGCTTGACAGCGAAGACCGAGATCGTTCAGCCTAAACGACCATGAACTCTCTCAATCGATTTGCGGATCCGTTTTACTGCCTTACGCGGCTGATTGTCGGTTTGATGTTTGCCTCCCATGGAGGGCAATTAGTGCTGGGCATGTTTGGCGGGATGCCCGGTTCAGACAACATGATGATGCAGGTCGGCGGTTGGGTTCAACTTGTCGGCGGCTTTATGATCGCGTTTGGGCTGTTCACGCGTATCGCCGCATTCATTTCCAGCGGCGAGATGGCCGTGGCTTATTTCATGATCCACGTGGCCAACGCGCCGACACCGATGGCCAAGTTTTTCCCGATCTCGAGCGCCGGACCACAAGTATCGAACAAAGGCGAACTGGCTATCTTCTATT